>ERZ1034710.251-NODE-251-length-19112-cov-198.781025_pt1 | contig 19112 bp, 15 predicted proteins | sample MGYA00520597_ERZ1034710 | MGnify/ENA primary metagenome ERZ1034710 (study PRJEB33766, sample SAMN09781714) | gut metagenome | biome: gut microbiome | host: Homo sapiens | place: Madagascar | study: EMG produced TPA metagenomics assembly of the PRJNA485056 data... | reverse complement strand
CAGCCACAACAGCCACAACAGCCACAACAGCCACAACAGCCAGTGTCTTCTGTCATCAATGATAAGAAGTCAGATGCAGGTGTGAGTGTTCCGGCAGGGGGGATCGAGCAGGAGCTGAAAATGAAACCGGAAGAAGAGATGGAACAGCAACTGCCACCCGGGATCAGTGAATCCGGTGAAGTGGTGGATATGGCCGCTTATGAGGCATGGCAACAGGAAAATCATCCGGACATCCAGCAGCATATGCAGCGTCGTGAAGAGGTGAACATTAATGTGCACCGGGAGCGCGGGGAGGATGTTGAGCCGGGAGATGATTTCTGATGTTGAGTTTCAGCGTTGTTAAATCGGCAGGCAGTGCCGGAAACTATTACACCGACAAGGATAATTACTATGTGCTGGGCAGCATGGGAGAACGCTGGGCTGGTCAGGGGGCTGAACAGCTTGGGCTGCAGGGCAGCGTCGATAAGGATGTTTTTACCCGTCTTCTGGAGGGCAGGCTGCCGGACGGGGCGGATTTAAGCCGCATGCAGGATGGCAGTAATAAGCATCGTCCCGGCTACGACCTGACCTTCTCCGCCCCCAAAAGTGTCTCCATGATGGCCATGCTCGGGGGGGATAAACGTCTTATTGATGCACATAACCAGGCCGTGGATTTTGCTGTCCGTCAGGTGGAGGCGCTGGCTTCCACACGGGTGATGACGGACGGACAGTCAGAAACGGTGCTGACCGGTAATCTGGTGATGGCACTGTTTAACCATGACACCAGTCGCGATCAGGACCCACAGTTACACACGCATGTAGTGGTGGCTAATGTCACGCAGCATAACGGCGAGTGGAAGACACTGAGCAGTGACAAAGTGGGGAAAACCGGATTTTCCGAGAACGTGCTAGCGAACCGGATTGCGTTCGGGAAAATATATCAGAGTGAGTTACGTCAGCGCGTTGAGGCGCTGGGTTATGAAACCGAAGTGGTCGGTAAGCACGGTATGTGGGAGATGCCGGGCGTACCGGTGGAGGCCTTTTCCAGTCGTTCACAGGCTATCAGGGAGGCCGTCGGTGAAGACGCCTCGCTGAAATCCCGGGATGTGGCGGCACTGGATACGCGAAAATCCAAACAGCACGTCGATCCGGAAATCAGAATGGCTGAATGGATGCAGACGCTGAAGGAAACCGGGTTCGACATCCGGGCATATCGTGACGCGGCGGATCAGCGTGCGGAGATCCGCACGCAGGCGCCCGGGCCTGCTTCACAGGACGGGCCGGATGTGCAGCAGGCGGTGACACAGGCGATTGCCGGATTAAGTGAACGAAAAGTGCAGTTCACGTATACGGACGTGCTGGCCAGGACGGTCGGCATACTGCCGCCGGAAAATGGTGTGATTGAACGGGCACGCGCCGGTATCGATGAGGCCATCAGCCGTGAGCAGCTTATCCCCCTCGACCGTGAGAAGGGGCTGTTCACATCCGGGATTCATGTGCTCGATGAGCTGTCCGTCCGGGCACTCAGTCGTGACATCATGAAACAGAACCGGGTGACCGTACATCCGGAGAAAAGTGTCCCCCGGACGGCTGGTTACAGCGATGCGGTCAGTGTTCTGGCACAGGACCGTCCGTCGCTGGCCATTGTGTCCGGGCAGGGCGGTGCAGCCGGGCAGCGTGAGCGGGTGGCTGAACTGGTCATGATGGCCCGGGAGCAGGGGCGGGAGGTGCAGATTATCGCTGCTGACCGTCGCTCGCAGATGAACCTGAAGCAGGATGAACGGCTGTCCGGTGAGCTGATAACCGGACGTCGTCAGCTGCTGGAGGGTATGGCCTTCACACCGGGCAGTACCGTTATCGTTGACCAGGGCGAAAAACTCTCCCTGAAAGAGACGTTAACCCTGCTGGACGGTGCCGCACGTCATAACGTACAGGTCCTGATAACCGACAGCGGGCAGCGAACCGGTACAGGCAGTGCGCTGATGGCCATGAAGGATGCCGGGGTGAACACGTATCGCTGGCAGGGCGGAGAACAGCGACCGGCAACCATCATCAGTGAACCGGACCGGAATGTCCGCTATGACCGGCTGGCCGGAGATTTTGCGGCCAGCGTGAAAGCCGGAGAAGAGAGCGTGGCACAGGTCAGCGGGGTACGGGAACAGGCTATACTGACACAGGCCATTCGCAGTGAGCTGAAAACACAGGGCGTGCTCGGACACCCGGAGGTGACCATGACCGCCCTGTCACCGGTCTGGCTGGACAGCCGGAGCCGTTATCTGCGGGATATGTACCGACCGGGGATGGTGATGGAGCAGTGGAACCCGGAGACACGCAGTCATGACCGCTATGTTATCGACCGGGTGACGGCGCAGAGTCACAGCCTGACCCTGCGGGATGCGCAGGGCGAAACGCAGGTGGTGCGTATTTCCTCCCTGGACAGCAGCTGGTCGCTGTTCCGGCCGGAAAAAATGCCGGTGGCAGACGGCGAGCGACTGAGGGTGACAGGGAAAATTCCCGGACTCCGCGTCTCCGGCGGTGACCGCCTGCAGGTGGCATCCGTCAGTGAAGATGCGATGACGGTTGTTGTGCCGGGGCGGGCTGAACCGGCCACCCTGCCTGTGGCTGATTCACCGTTCACGGCACTGAAGCTGGAGAACGGCTGGGTGGAAACGCCCGGGCATTCCGTCAGTGACAGTGCGACGGTGTTTGCCTCCGTCACACAGATGGCAATGGACAACGCCACTCTGAACGGTCTGGCCCGCAGCGGTCGTGATGTCCGGCTGTATTCCTCACTGGATGAAACCCGTACTGCGGAAAAACTCGCCCGCCATCCGTCCTTTACGGTGGTTTCTGAGCAGATAAAGGCGCGTGCCGGTGAGACATTGCTGGAAACCGCTATCAGTCTGCAGAAAGCCGGGCTTCACACGCCGGCACAGCAGGCCATTCATCTGGCCCTTCCTGTGCTGGAAAGTAAAAACCTGGCCTTCAGCATGGTGGACCTGCTGACAGAGGCGAAGTCGTTTGCTGCAGAAGGAACCGGTTTTACTGAACTGGGAGGGGAAATCAATGCGCAGATAAAACGCGGTGACTTACTGTATGTGGATGTGGCAAAAGGCTATGGCACAGGCCTGCTGGTTTCCCGTGCGTCGTATGAGGCAGAAAAGAGCATTCTTCGCCATATTCTCGAAGGCAAGGAGGCGGTCACGCCGCTGATGGAGAGAGTACCCGGCGAACTCATGGAGACGTTAACGTCGGGACAGCGTGCCGCCACCCGTATGATACTGGAAACGTCCGACCGTTTCACGGTGGTACAGGGGTATGCCGGTGTGGGTAAGACCACTCAGTTCCGGGCGGTGATGTCAGCCGTGAACATGCTGCCGGAGAGTGAGCGTCCCCGGGTTGTGGGGCTGGGGCCCACGCACCGTGCGGTCGGTGAGATGCGCAGCGCCGGCGTGGATGCACAGACACTGGCGTCCTTTCTGCATGACACGCAGCTGCAGCAGCGCAGCGGAGAAACGCCGGATTTCAGCAACACGCTGTTTCTGCTCGATGAGAGCTCAATGGTGGGCAATACCGACATGGCACGGGCATACGCCCTGATTGCGGCCGGTGGCGGTCGTGCTGTGGCCAGCGGTGACACGGACCAGCTGCAGGCCATCGCGCCCGGTCAGCCTTTCCGTCTCCAGCAGACGCGCAGTGCTGCCGATGTGGCCATCATGAAGGAGATTGTGCGTCAGACGCCGGAACTGCGGGAGGCGGTATACAGCCTGATTAACCGGGATGTGGAAAGGGCACTGTCCGGGCTTGAGAGTGTGAAACCGTCTCAGGTGCCACGTCTGGAGGGCGCATGGGCACCGGAGCACTCCGTGACGGAGTTCAGTCACAGACAGGAAGCGAAACTGGCAGAAGCGCAGCAGAAGTCGATGCTGAAAGGCGAGGCTTTCCCGGATGTCCCCATGACACTGTATGAAGCCATTGTTCGCGACTATACCGGCAGGACACCGAAAGCACGGGAGCAGACGCTTATTGTCACGCACCTGAATGAGGACCGGCGCGTGCTGAACAGCATGATTCATGATGCACGGGAAAAGGCCGGTGAGCTGGGGCAGGAGCAGGTCATGGTGCCTGTCCTGAACACAGCGAATATACGCGACGGGGAGTTGCGTCGTCTCTCCACCTGGGAGACACATCGGGACGCACTTGCCCTGGTGGATAATGTGTATCACCGGATTGCCGGTATCAGCAAGGATGACGGGCTGATAACCCTGCAGGATGCGGAAGGTAACACGCGGCTGATTTCGCCCCGGGAGGCGGTGGCTGAAGGCGTCACACTGTACACTCCGGACACCATCCGGGTGGGAACCGGTGACCGGATGCGCTTCACGAAGAGTGACCGGGAGCGCGGTTATGTGGCCAACAGCGTCTGGACGGTGACAGCGGTTTCCGGTGACAGTGTCACGCTGTCGGACGGACAGCAGACCCGGGTGATTCGCCCCGGTCAGGAGCGGGCAGAGCAACATATTGACCTGGCCTATGCCATCACCGCCCACGGTGCGCAGGGGGCAAGTGAAACCTTTGCCATTGCGCTTGAAGGCACGGAAGGTAACCGGAAACAGATGGCCGGCTTTGAGTCAGCCTACGTGGCCCTGTCGCGTATGAAGCAGCATGTGCAGGTGTACACCGATAACCGTCAGGGCTGGACGGATGCCATTAACAATGCCGTACAGAAAGGAACTGCCCACGATGTGCTGGAGCCGAAACCGGACCGGGAGGTCATGAATGCGCAGCGGCTGTTCAGTACGGCACGGGAACTGCGGGACGTGGCGGCAGGCCGTGCCGTTCTCCGTCAGGCAGGGCTGGCCGGGGGAGACAGTCCTGCACGGTTTATTGCTCCGGGACGTAAATATCCGCAACCGTATGTGGCACTGCCGGCGTTTGACCGTAACGGCAGGTCCGCCGGTATCTGGCTGAACCCGCTGACCACGGATGACGGAAACGGGCTGCGGGGATTCAGCGGTGAAGGTCGGGTAAAAGGCAGCGGGGATGCGCAGTTCGTGGCCCTGCAGGGCAGCCGTAACGGAGAAAGCCTGTTGGCTGATAATATGCAGGAGGGTGTCCGGATTGCCCGTGATAATCCCGACAGCGGTGTGGTGGTAAGAATTGCCGGTGAAGGTCGTCCGTGGAATCCCGGTGCCATCACCGGTGGTCGCGTGTGGGGGGATATCCCGGACAACAGCGTCCAGCCGGGGGCCGGAAATGGTGAACCGGTTACAGCTGAAGTGCTGGCACAGCGGCAGGCTGAAGAGGCCATCCGCCGTGAAACGGAACGTCGCGCAGATGAAATTGTCCGTAAAATGGCAGAGAACAAACCTGACCTGCCGGATGGCAGAACAGAGCAGGCTGTCAGGGAGATTGCCGGGCAGGAGCGTGACCGGGCTGCCATAACTGAACGGGAAGCCGCGCTGCCGGAGAGTGTGCTGCGTGAATCACAACGGGAGCGGGAAGCGGTCCGGGAGGTTGCCCGGGAAAATCTGCTGCAGGAGCGGCTGCAGCAGATGGAGCGGGATATGGTCCGTGACCTGCAGAAAGAGAAAACTCTGGGCGGAGACTGATACAGGAAGATAAACGCTGATGACAACGGATAACACGAACACGACACGTAACGATTCACTGGCTGCACGGACCGATACCTGGTTTCAGTCATTTCTGGTCTGGTCACCCGGACAGCGGGATATCATCAAAACGGTGGCACTGGTGCTGATGGTACTGGACCACATCAATCTGATATTCCAGTTGAAGCAGGAATGGATGTTTCTGGCCGGGCGAGGAGCCTTTCCGCTGTTTGCCCTGGTGTGGGGGCTGAATCTGTCCCGTCATGCGCATATCCGGCAACCGGCCATTAACCGGCTGTGGGGATGGGGAATTATTGCCCAGTTCGCATATTATCTGGCCGGCTTTCCCTGGTATGAGGGGAATATCCTGTTTGCCTTTGCAGTGGCGGCACAGGTGCTGACGTGGTGTGAAACGCGCAGTGGGTGGCGTACAGCAGCGGCCATTCTTCTGATGGCCCTGTGGGGGCCTTTGTCCGGCACCAGTTACGGCATTGCCGGGCTGCTGATGCTGGCGGTCAGTTACCGACTGTACCGGGCGGAAGACAGAGCGGAACGTCTGGCGCTGCTTGCATGCCTGCTGGCCGTTATTCCGGCACTTAACCTTGCCTCCAGTGATGCAGCGGCGGTGGCCGGTCTTGTAATGACGGTGCTGACCGTTGGTCTGGTGTCGTGTGCAGGAAAATCATTACCCCGTTTCTGGCCCGGGGATTTTTTCCCGGTATTCTACGCCTGTCATCTGGCTGTGCTGGGCGTTCTGGCGTTGTGACTGGTATGATACTGACGCTGATTCTGATTATTAATAAACAACATAACACAGGATATTTATGAAAATTACGGATCACAAACTCTCTGAAGGTATTGCCCTGACATTTCGTGTTCCTGAAGGAAATATAAAACATCCTTTGATTATCTTATGCCATGGGTTTTGCGGTATCAGGAATGTTCTGCTCCCTTGCTTTGCGAATGCCTTCACAGAAGCAGGATTCGCAACGATTACTTTTGATTATCGAGGATTCGGTGAGAGTGATGGAGAACGAGGGCGTCTGGTTCCTGCAATGCAGACCGAAGATATTATTTCAGTTATCAATTGGGCAGAAAAGCAGGAATGTATTGATAATCAGCGTATTGGGTTATGGGGAACATCGCTGGGAGGGGGGCATGTCTTCAGTGCAGCTGCGCAGGACCAACGCGTAAAATGTATTGTCAGCCAGCTGGCTTTTGCTGACGGTGATGTTCTGGTTACCGGAGAGATGAATGAATCGGAGAGAGCGTCTTTTCTGTCCACGCTGAATAAAATGGCAGAGAAGAAGAAAAACACCGGGAAAGAGATGTTTGTGGGGGTTACCCGGGTACTGAGTGATAATGAATCAAAGGTATTCTTCGAGAAGGTAAAAGGTCAGTATCCTGAAATGGATATAAAAATACCTTTCCTTACGGTTATGGAGACGTTGCAATATAAACCGGCAGAGAGCGCAGCCAAAGTACAGTGCCCAGTTTTGATTGTTATTGCCGGCCAGGATAGTGTTAATCCACCAGAACAGGGAAAAGCCTTATATGATGCTGTTGCTTCTGGTACTAAGGAATTATACGAGGAAGCTGACGCATGCCATTATGATATTTATGAAGGCGCGTTTTTTGAACGTGTGGCGGCAGTACAGACGCAATGGTTTAAAAAACATCTTTAATTGTCGGTATTAATATGTCAGAGGTCGTTGAGGTCAGCTTAATATCATAGTGAGTAGTTTCAACGACCTGGAGGACATATTTTCACAAAGGTCAGGGCAATCATGACAGAGCAGAAACGACCGGTACTGACACTGAAACGGAAAACGGAAGGGGAAACACCGACCCGGAGCCGGAAAACCATCATCAATGTCACCACGCCACCAAAATGGAAGGTGAAAAAGCAGAAACTGGCGGAGAAGGCTGCCCGGGAAGCAGAGCTGACAGCAAAAAAAGCGCAGGCCAGACAGGCGCTGTCCATTTATCTGAACCTGCCCTCGCTGGATGAGGCCGTGAACACCCTGAAACCCTGGTGGCCGGGATTATTTGACGGTGACACACCCCGACTTCTGGCCTGTGGTATCCGGGACGTGTTACTGGAAGACGTGGCGCAGCGGAATATCCCGCTCTCGCATAAAAAACTGCGCAGGGCGCTGAAGGCCATCACCCGTTCAGAAAGCTATCTGTGTGTCATGAAAGCCGGTGCCTGCCGGTATGACACGGAAGGGTATGTGACGGAGCATATTTCTCAGGAGGAAGAAGTGTATGCGGCAGAGCGTCTGGATAAAATCCGCCGCCAGAACCGGATAAAGGCAGAACTTCAGGCCGTGCTTGATGAACAATAAAAAAGCCTCCTTCACACTAAAGGAGGCGGAAAAATAAGGCTTCTCTGAAACCTTCTTCCATACCCGGCAGAAGAAGGTTATAAAAATTTATAACACATTCACCGGCCTGGATTAAAGGGGGAAGGAAAATGAACGGAACAGGGCGTGATTCGCAAAACTCCGGGGTATGGCGCTACCGGCAGGTCGGACGCCGGGCTGTCCGGCTGGAAGTCAGGGGGGACTGGCCGGGAGCCGCTGAGGCATGGCTACGGGCTGCGCAGTCTGCTCCCCGGACAGACTGGCAGCAGTTTGCCCGAAAAAGGGCTGAACACTGCCACCGGCGCTGCCGGGGAAGGGTGTAACGAAAAAGCAGCCTTCATTACTCCAGGGATTCAGAAGGCTGAATAATGCATGAGATTTGCTTTTTTTAATATCCGGTCGGAAAGTATGACCGGACAGTTCTGAGTAGCACAGAGTTTTTTCCATATTAAGTCGTGATTTTATATTTTGTGATTAATTTCACAAAATAAGGTGTTATTCAGTGTGTGCTGCGATATTCAGGATTACCTGAAATACAGGTGCCATTTATCTGATATGGAGAATAACATGAGGAAATATATTCCACTGGTATTATTTATCTTTTCATGGCCGGTATTGTGTGCAGATATTCATGGACGGGTTGTTCGTGTACTGGACGGTGATACCATCGAGGTCATGGACTCACGGAAGGCAGTGCGGATCAGGCTGATAAATATTGATGCACCGGAAAAGAAACAGGATTATGGCCGGTGGTCAACGGACATGATGAAATCACTGGTTGCAGGAAAAACGGTTACCGTCACATATTTTCAGCGAGATCGTTATGGTCGTATTCTCGGGCAGGTTTATGCACCAGACGGAATGAATGTTAATCAGTTTATGGTCCGGGCCGGGGCTGCCTGGGTATATGAGCAGTACAACACAGATCCCGTGCTGCCTGTCCTTCAGAACGAAGCCAGACAACAAAAACGTGGGCTCTGGTCAGATGCTGATCCGGTTCCCCCCTGGATATGGAGACACCGTAAATAAAGCGATGGCAATCTTATCATTCATCTGTTCTCAGCGGGAATAAAAATGGCGAAAACAAAACAGGAATGGCTGTATCAGTTACGGCGATGTTCATCAGTCAATACGCTGGAAAAAATTATTCATAAAAACAGAGACAGTTTATTAAACAGTGAACGTGAATCATTTAATTCAGCAGCAGACCACCGGTTAGCGGAATTAATCACCGGAAAGTTATATGACAGGATACCAAAAGAGATATGGAAATATGTAAGGTAATAATTCAGCATAATTAATTACCAGGAGCAGATAAACAATGAAGCTGATTATTTTTATTCTTATTGTTCTGATTATTGCAGCGTTACTTATCCGGATTATCCTCAGAAGTGTAAATCAGCATTCTCCTTTGCTGATGCAATTGCATGCGGCAGGTATACGGACCGGTGATGCAGAGCGAATACTGTCCGGCGGTGAATACTGGCAACGTCAGAAGACGCTGCTGACAGAAAGGGAAGTCAGTTTTATGAAAGGACTGTTCAGAATTGTGGATATGAAGCGGTGGTATCTGTGTCCGCAGGTACGGGTCGCGGATATCGTCCAGCTGAACGGGAATATCCGGCCACGATCACGCCAGTGGTGGCAGTTATTCAGGATGGTGTCTCAGTGGCATGTTGATGTGGTTATCGTTGAGCGGCGTTCGTTCAGTATTGTTGCAGCAGTAGAGCTGGATGATGCCAGCCATTTACGACCGGAACGCAGACGCCGGGATATTCTTCTGGAAGAGGTTCTGAGGCAGGCTGGTATTCCGTTGCTCAGAAGCCACGATGCCAGAAAACTGCTGCAGATGACCAGAGAATGGCTGAATACAACAGGGGCTGTTCAGCAGTCACCGGAACATCGTAGCTGACGCCTTCGCGTTGCTCAGTTGTCCAACCCCGGAAACGGGAAAAAGCAAGTTTTCCCCGCTCCCGGCGTTTCCATAACTGAAAACCATACTATTTCACAGTTTAAATCACATTAAACGACAGTAATCCCCGTTGATTTGTGCGCCAACACAGATCTTCGTCACAATTCTCAAGTCGCTGATTTCAAAAAACTGTAGTATCCTCTGCGAAACGATCCCTGTTTGAGTATTGAGGAGGCGAGATGTCGCAGACAGAAAATGCAGTGACTTCCTCATCTGGCGCAAAACGAGCATACAGAAAGGGGAATCCGCTTTCTGATGCAGAGAAACAAAGATTATCAGTGGCCCGTAAAAGAGCTTCGTTCAAGGAAGTAAAAGTATTTCTTGAACCAAAGTATAAGGCCATGCTCATGCAAATGTGTCATGAAGATGGTCTGACTCAGGCTGAAGTTCTGACCGCACTGATAAAAAGTGAAGCGCAAAAACGATGCATGTGATGATGGGCTTACATTCTTGAGTGTTCAGAAGATTAGTGCTAGATTACTGATCGTTTAAGGAATTTTGTGGCTGGCCACGCCGTAAGGTGGCAAGGAACTGGTTCTGATGTGGATTTACAGGAGCCAGAAAAGCAAAAACCCCGATAATCTTCTTCAACTTTGGCGAGTACGAAAAGATTACCGGGGCCCACTTAAACCGTATAGCCAACAATTCAGCTATGCGGGGAGTATAGTTATATGCCCGGAAAAGTTCAAGACTTCTTTCTGTGCTCACTCCTTCTGCGCATTGTAAGTGCAGGATGGTGTGACTGATCTTCAACAAACGTATTACCGCCAGGTAAAGAACCCGAATCCGGTGTTCACACCCCGTGAAGGTGCCGGAACGCTGAAGTTCTGCGAAAAACTGATGGAAAAGGCGGTGGGCTTCACCTCCCGTTTCGATTTCGCCATTCATGTGGCGCATGCCCGTTCGCGTGGTCTGCGTCGACGCATGCCACCGGTGCTGCGTCGACGGGCTATTGATGCGCTCCTGCAGGGGCTGTGTTTCCACTATGACCCGCTGGCCAACCGCGTCCAGTGCTCCATCACCACACTGGCCATTGAGTGCGGACTGGCGACGGAGTCTGCTGCCGGAAAACTCTCCATCACCCGTGCCACCCGGGCCCTGACGTTCCTGTCAGAGCTGGGACTGATTACCTACCAGACGGAATATGACCCGCTTATCGGGTGCTACATTCCGACCGACATCACGTTCACACCGGCTCTGTTTGCCGCCCTTGATGTGTCTGAGGATGCAGTGGCAGCTGCGCGCCGCAGTCGTGTTGAATGGGAAAACAGACAGCGCAAAAAGCAGGGGCTGGATACCCTGGGTATGGATGAACTGATAGCGAAAGCCTGGCGTTTTGTCCGTGAGCGTTTCCGCAGTTACCAGACAGAGCTTAAGTCCCGGGGAATAAAGCGTGCCCGTGCGCGTCGTGATGCGGGCAGGGAACGTCAGGATATCGTCACCCTGGTGAAACGGCAGCTGACGCGTGAAATCTCGGAAGGGCGCTTCACTGCCAATCGTGAGGCGGTAAAACGCGAAGTGGAGCGTCGTGTGAAGGAGCGCATGATTCTGTCACGTAACCGCAATTACAGCCGGCTGGCCACAGCTTCCCCCTGAAAGTGACCTCCTCAGAATAATCCGGCCTGCGCCGGAGGCATCCGCACGTCTGAAGCCCGCCAGTGCACAAAAAAACAGCGTCACATACAAATAACAACCTCACCATCCACCTTCTGGTGCATCCGGTTTCCCCTGTTTTTAATACAAAATACGCCTCAGCGACGGGGAATTTTGCTTACCCACATTAAACTGCAAGGGACTTCTCCATAAGGTTACAACCGTTCATGTCATAAAGCGCCAGCCGTCAGTCTTACAGGGTGCAATGTATCTTTTAAACACCTGCTTATATCTCCTTTAAACTACTTAATTACATTCATTTAAAAAGAAAACCTATTCACTACCTGTCCTACGGACAGACAGATATGCACCTCCCACCGCAAGCGGCGGGCCCCGACCGGAGCCACTTTAGTTACAACACTCAGATACAACCACCAGAAAAACCCCAGTCCAGCGCAGAACTGAAACCACAAAGCCCCTCCCTCATAACTGAAAAGCGGCCCCGCCCCGGCCCGAAGGGCCGGAACAGAGTCGCTTTTAATTATGAATGTTGTAACTATACTCCGTCATCGCTGTCAGTATTCTGGCTGGAAGTCCTCAGTACACGCTCGTAAGCGGCCCTCACGGCCCGCTAACGCGGAGATACGCCCCGACTTCGGGTAAACCCTCGTCGGGACCACTCCGACCGCGCACATAAGCTCTCTCATGGCTGAAAACGGGTATGGTCTAACAGGGCAAGGGATGGGTAAGGTGAAATCTATCAATCAGTACCGGCTTACGCCGGGCTTCGGCGGTTTTACTCCGGTATCATATGCAACAACTGAGTGCCGCCTTCTATGCCGCTCACGCGGCATCTGTTACCCGTCAATACATTTGTCATGACATATATGTAACGTTTATAATCTCTCCAAAAGAAGAATGAGATACGAACCGGATTACCCTCTTCTGACAGGACTGGTATATCTGTATCCTGTAACTGTGGCATATATATGGGCTGGATAATAATGAATCAGCAGAATAACATAAAGAGAAATTATTGCTTAAGCAGGCTGATTTTAAAAACAGACTCACCAAAAGACGAACACCATAGAGATGTATATAAGGTTATGAAAATCATATCCGTTACGGGAAATACTGTGCTGAATACAGAGGATATTCATTTCTTTTCTGATTCATCTGAGAAGAAAATAGACTGGCCCCCTGAATCTCCAGACAACCAATATCACTTAAATAAGTGATAGTCTTAATACTAGTTTTTAGACTAGTCATTGGAGAACAGATGATTGATGTCTTAGGGCCGGAGAAACGCAGACGGCGTACTACACAGGAAAAGATCGCTATCGTTCAGCAGAGCTTTGAACCGGGAATGACGGTCTCCCTTGTTGCCCGGCAACATGGTGTGGCAGCCAGCCAGCCAGCTATTTCTCTGGCGTAAGCAATACCAGGAGGGAAGTCTTACTGCTGTGGCTGCCGGAGAACAGGTCGTTCCTGCCTCTGAACTTGCTGCCGCCATGAAGCAGATTAAAGAACTCCAGCGTCTGCTCGGCAAAAAAACGATGGAAAATGAACTCCTTAAAGAAGCCGTTGAATATGGGCGAGCAAAAAAGTGGATAGCGCACGCGCCCTTATTGCCCGGGGATGGGGAGTAAGCTTCGTCAGCCGTTGTCTCCGGGTGTCACGTGCGCAGTTGCACGTCATTCTCAGACGAGTCGATGACTGGAAGGACGGCCGCCGCAGCCGTCACACGGATGATACGGATGTGCTTCGCCGTATACACCATGTTATCGGAGAGCTACCCACATATGGTTATCGTCGGGTATGGGCGCTGCTTCGCAGACAAACAGAACTTGATGGTATGCCTGCGATCAATGCCAAACGTGTTTACCGGATCATGCGCCAGAATGCGCTGTTGCTTGAGCGAAAACCCGCTGTACCGCCATCGAAACGGGCACATACCGGCAGAGTGGCTGTGAAAGAAAGTAATCAGCGATGGTGCTCTGACGGGTTTGAGTTCCGCTGTGATAACGGAGAAAAACTGCGGGTCACGTTCGCGCTGGACTGCTGTGACCGTGAGGCACTGCACTGGGCGGTCACAACGGGTGGCTTCGACAGTGAAACAGTACAGGATGTCATACTGGGAGCAGTGGAACGCCGCTTTGGCAGCGAGCTTCCGGCGTCTCCAGTGGAGTGGCTGACGGATAATGGTTCATGCTACCGGGCGAATGAAACACGTCAGTTCGCCAGGATGTTGGGACTTGAACCGAAGAACACGGCGGTGCGGAGTCCGGAGAGTAACGGAATAGCAGAGAGCTTCGTGAAAACGATAAAGCGTGACTACATCAGTATCATGCCCAAACCAGACGGGTTAACGGCAGCAAAGAACCTTGCAGAGGCGTTCGAGCATTATAACGAATGGCATCCGCATAGTGCGCGGGGTTATCGCTCGCCACGGGAATATCTGCGGCAGTGGGCCAGTGATGGGTTAAGTGATAACAGGTGTCTGGAAATATAGGGGCAAATCCAGGCTGCGAATGCAGAAGTCTTATCGCGCATCTTGGATATCATTGGCGATATGCCTGCATACGGGTATCGCCGTGTCTGGGCGATACTCAGGCGGCAGTCCCGAAATGAAGGACTACCGTTCGTGAATGCAAAGCGTGTTTACCGGATAATGAGCGAAAATAGTCTGTTGTTGTTACATGACAAACCATCACGACGGCAGCGGGAACATAAAGGCCGAATATCGGTGAAGGAAAGCGACCAGCGTTGGTGTTCCGATGGCTTTGAGTTCGGTTGCGATGATGGCGAAAAACTGCGTGTTACGTTCGTCCTGGACTGTTGCGATCGTGAAGCCATAGACTGGGCCGCAAGCACGGGAGGTTACGATAAAGCGACAGTGCAGGATGTGATGTTAGGAGCGATAGAAAAACGCTTTGGCGATAAAGTACCGGAACAGTCGATCCAGTGGCTGACAGATAACGGTTCAGCGTACAGAGCGCATGAAACACGGCAGTTCGCCAGAGAGCTGAATCTGGAGCCCTGCACAACGGCAATCAGTAGTCCTCAGAGTAATGGAATGGCAGAACGGTTCGTGAAAACGATAAAGGAAGACTACATCGCGTTCATGCCGAAACCGAATGTAAGAACGGCATTGCATAACCTTGCAGTGGCGATCGAGCATTACAATGAAAACCATCCGCATAGTGCGTTGGGTTATCGCTCTCCGCGAGAATATCGACGTCAGCGGGTAATGTTAACTTAAGATACAACCCCTGTCTGGAAATAAGGGGGCAAGAACATTTGTTATATTAAAGAGATTATCAATAGGGGAAAAATGAATAAAATATATGCAGTAAAAAGGAACGCAAAGGGCGAGATAGTTGTTGTTTCAGAAATTAGTAAAGGCATTAGTAAGCGCATCGCATCGCGTTTACCTAAATATTTTTTATTTAGTAGCATAATTCCATTTTTCTATTCATTCTCTTTATGCGCTTCAGACGTAGGAAATATTCTTCCTTACCAAACCTACCTTGATTTCGCGCAAAACAAAGGCGTTTTCCAAGCTGGTACACAAAGTATTACCTTATACGATAAAAGTGGCAATGCAACAGGTGTGTTGGATGAAGCCCCCATGATTGACTTTAGTTCTGTTGATAAAATCGGTGTTGCCACTCTCGTGAATCCACAGTATGTCGTCAGCGTTAAGCATAATGGTGGCTATCAGTCTGTCAGATATGGTAACTATACATATAAGATTGTCGATAGAAACAACCATTCAAGTCTGGATTTCCATGCGCCACGATTAAATAAGATTGTAACTGAGGTTATCCCGGCTGAAATGACTCAGGCCGGTACGGTTAGTGGTATCTATGCCAATAAAACTCGTTTTCCTGTTTTCTACCGTATTGGGTCAGGGACACAGTACATTAAAACGCCATCCGGGCAGCTTCAGTATATTTCTGCTGCATACAGCTATCTCACAGGCGGAACAGTAGGTTCATTAGGATCTTATCAACGTGGAGAAATGATTACGACCTCCTCTGGACAATTATATAATTCAGCAAATGGTCCGATGGCGACATATGGTGAAGCAGGCGACAGCGGCTCCCCCTTGTTTGGCTTTGATACAACCATTAATAAGTGGAGTTTGGTTGGTGTATTAACTGCGGGAAATGGTGCGGGCGGAAATGGAAATAACTGGGCTGTCATTCCCGTTGACTATGTAAAAGGTGTCCTCGCTCAGGATTCCGATCCCGCTGTTAATAATACATCTTCTGAAAAAATTCTCTGGACTTTTGACAATCAAACCGGTAATGGGAATCTAACCCAAGGGGACCAGAGCTGGGATATGCATGGCAGTATAAATGGAGAAAATATCAATAATGGCAAAAATCTGACCTTCCTCGGCTCTGATGGGCAAATCATGTTGAACAATTCCGTGGATCAAGGTGCAGGGACGCTGATTTTCAATGCTAATTATACCGTTAGCGCCGATGCTGATAAAACATGGAAAGGTGGTGGGATTATTGTTAACAGCGCTCGTAACGTCGACTGGCAGGTAAATGGTGTACAGGGTGATAATCTGCACAAACTGGGAACAGGGACACTAAAAATAAACGGCACAGGCATCAACCCTGGGGGGTTGAACGTTGGCGAAGGGACTGTCATTCTGGCACAAAATCCTGACAGCGATGGGAATGTTCAGGCATTTAGTATTGTTAATATTGTTAGTGGGCGTCCAACCGTTGTTCTGAGTGACGATATGCAGGTTAATCCTGACAATATCATGTGGGATTATCGTGGCGGTAAACTCGATATCAACGGTAATAGTCTTACCTTCCATCAGCTTAAGGGAGCCGACTATGGAGCTGTCCTGACCAATAGCGGTAAACGCTCCACCGTCAACCTAGATTTCAACAAATCGGATACCACGACGGCAGTTGCCAATATTTGGCATGGTCACTTCAGCGGCAATATTGATATCAATAATGTGGTTACATCCGGAGCGCAAAATGACTTTATCATGGATGGCGGAATGAATACTCAGGGAAGCTTCAATCAGCAAAATGGGCACCTGTTTATTCAGGGCCATCCGGTTATTCACGCAACCAGCAGTCAGGCTTTGGCAAATAAGCTTAATGAGCTCAGCGACAATTCAGTCCTCACTCAGCCGGTTTCCTTTACCCAGAGTGATTGGGAGACCCGCCATTTCAGCCTTAAACAGCTTAATCTGTATAATGCTGACTTCAGTCTTGCGAGGAATGCCATCCTTAATACAGATATTAATGCCGACAACTCCATCGTAACACTGGGCAGTGAAGACCTTTATATCGATCTTAATGACGGGAATGGTGTGAAAACCACACCGTCATTCGGGCAATCAAAAGCGACTAACGACGCCGATCAGAGCCATTTTAGCGGACACGTACAGCTGAATAATGGCTCCATTCTTAACATTAATGAGTATTTTACTGGTGGGATTGACAGCACAGACAGTACTGTGAACATTTTATCCAAAAATACGACTTTGAATCATCCAGGATACTTTAGTCGCTCTTCTCTTAATATTGGAGATAATGCAACTCTGACCTCTACTGCCGGATTTTACTCTGATGGGGATGTTGTTCTTGGAAGTGGTTCAACACTATCTTTACTTTCATCTAAGGATTCACTGTTATGGTCCTCCTATTCAGCACACTCATGGCATCTGAACGGGAAGGACCCGAAGCTTTCTTTTGGCGATCGGACAACAGTTTACGGTGATATAATTTCTGATTACAACGCAGATATTCACTTTGGGGCAGAATATAATACATCTTTTACTGACAGTCTGCGAGCTGCATATGATGGTAATATGTCTGCTCCTGTTTCCAGTGTTTCAATGCAAAATACCTTCTGGCAGTTAAGAAATAACTCATCAATACATAAACTGAAGCTTGATAATGCTCAACTTAATTTTGAACAGCGTGAGGGATTTTCCGCCCTGAATGTAGGTAAACTGGATATAAGTAATTCCCAGGTGTTTATGACCTCAGATGGTTATTCATCAGATAAATTGAATGTGAAACAATCACTGACAGGTGGAAATAACACCCTGATTGTGGCGCCATCCACAACAGCTACGGGAAAGTCAGGCTCTCCGGTATCATTAATTTCAGCCCCCGGAGGAACATCTACTGAGTTGTTTTCTCTGAAGACAGCAACTCTCAATATTGGGTTCAGCTTAATTACTCCGGATGTTTCCACTGTCAGTACTGAAGATGCCACCCAATGGGTGCTGAATGGATTCCATGTTCAGAACGATACAAAAGCTGTGAATTCCGGCAGAAGTTTTATGAGGGTGGCGTATAAAAGTTATTTGACGGAAGTTAATAATCTGAATAAACGTATGGGTGACCTGCGTGACATCAATAGTGAAGCTGGCGCATGGGCACGCATCATGAGCGGAACCGGCTCTGCCGGTGGTGGTTTCAGTGACAACTACACACATGTTCAGGTCGGTGTCGACAAAAAACATGAGCTGGACGGACTGGATTTGTTTACCGGCTTCACTGTCACACACACTGACAGCAGTGCCTCTGCTGATGCTTTCAAAGGTAAAACGAAGTCTGTGGGGGCCGGACTCTATGCTTCCGCCATGTTTGATTCCGGTGCCTATATCGACCTGATTGGTAAATATGTTCATCATGATAATGAGTACACGGCAACCTTTGCCGGACTCGGAACCCGTGATTACAGTACGCATTCATGGTATGCCGGTGCAGAAGCGGGCTACCGCTATCATGTCACTGAGGATGCCTGGATTGAGCCACAGGCTGAGCTGGTTTACGGCGCAGTATCCGGTAAACAGTTTGCATGGAAGGACCAGGGGATGAGTCTTTCCATGAAAGGCAAGGATTTTAATCCGCTGATTGGCCGAAGCGGTGTGGATGTGGGTAAATCCTTCTCTGGTAAGGACTGGAAAGTGACAGCCCGGGCCGGTCTGGGCTACCAGTTTGACCTTCTGGCTAACGGCAAAACCGTATTGCGGGATGCATCAGGTGAAAAACGCATCAAAGGTGAAAAAGACAGCCGTATGCTGATGTCCGTTGGACTGAATGCAGAAATCAGGGACAACATCCGTTTTGGACTGGAGTTTGAGAAATCCGCCTTTGGTAAGTACAACGTTGATAATGCTGTCAACGCTAACTTCCGTTACTCGTTCTGATACTCCGTATTCAAAAGGGCCTGCGGGCCCTTTACGCTCAGAACGTGCCCATACTTTAGGTAAGTATCGGGGCAAACAGGCAGATCGGGAACGGCATCAGAAAGTAATGTACTACCGGCAGATCAAGAAACTGAGCATCCGTGAAACGGCAGAGGTGACAGGCTATAGTACTTCCCAAGTTTGTCGCATTCAGGCTCTCTATAAAGAGGTTAAACCTGATTAAAAAATAGCCTTAGCGAATGAAAGGGACTTCCCCTGAGGAATCCCCAGAAAACAAGACAGGTATAGTGAGATGTGATCTAATTGATTGTGCTAACAATTTCAAGGAGATGAACCGCCCCGGGTTTCCTGGAGAGTATTTTATCTGTGAACTCAGGCTGCCA
>ERZ1034710.247-NODE-247-length-19284-cov-136.928649_pt1 | contig 19284 bp, 13 predicted proteins | sample MGYA00520597_ERZ1034710 | MGnify/ENA primary metagenome ERZ1034710 (study PRJEB33766, sample SAMN09781714) | gut metagenome | biome: gut microbiome | host: Homo sapiens | place: Madagascar | study: EMG produced TPA metagenomics assembly of the PRJNA485056 data... | reverse complement strand
GAAGGATATCGTTACTGCGGCGCAGTTCACGATTTTCACGCTCCAGCTCTTTCAGGTGTCAACGCCACTCTGAGAGAGTTTTATGCATCCCGTATTGGGCACTATGATGCCGGAAATCTGCGAGGCTCGACACCTCTCTGATTTTCCCCTTTATTTATCACGGTGCCCCAGATCTAATGTTGGGGATGCGTTCATCTCATTCCCAATGAGTAATCGCACTGTTCTCATTGTCTGCAGGCATCCGGACAGAGCCATGTGATGTTGCACTCACAACCAGCATGACTTCAATGCAACTTAAGTGACACCGGCCGGTTTTATACCGAACATACCCTGTACCATGCGGTGCATTTTTGCCAGTGTTACTGCCTGACATGCTTTCATCAGACGCAGGTTCTCTCTCATATCCTCTGAGTTACTCCGGTAAGGTGATGATCATATCTTTATTTGATAGCACGGTAATGCCAGATAAATACAGACACAATGGTAAATAATATAGTTGCAAATAATGCCGCCATAATCAGCGCGATTGCGACACCTGTTTTCGATACCAGCGGCACCAGCAAAGCGCACAGTCCATAGCCAAGTGTGTGACTGGTAGCGAGCCAGCCCGCGCCTGCGCCATCAGCCAGCTTATCATTCAGTAGAAGTTGATAAGCGGGTGTTGCCAGAGCTGCTCCAAATGACAGCACTGCACAGCCCGGGTAAAACAACCATAGCTGTTCGGAGAGCATGATAGCCAGACCACCACTCATCAACACTCCGGCACTCAGGAGCAGGGCCACCGGAGTCAGGCGCTGCGGACGGAGTACCCCGAACTGCGCGATAAGCGCAGCTACTGCGGACAGACCCAACAGCCAGGCCACCTGTTGGCTAATGGCGGTGGTATCCGTGGCGAACTGGCGAGTAAGGGCAGGCGAAAGTCCAAGCTGCATCATGCTCACCGCCGCAGCCAGTAATATTGCGCAAAGCAGATAAGGCAGACAATCCCGCTTCAGACTGACGCTCTTGCGCTCCGGTGTGGGCTGTGGTGGTGTGCCGGGCAACCGCAGCAGCATCAGCAGCGCCAGCACTGGGGCTGCCATCAGCAGCCCCAGTGGCGCCAGAGGATGAATGGCCAGCATTGCTGCCGCGCACAGCGGCCCGAATAGCCTGCCGCAACTCAGGCCGGAGCTGATGGTTGCCAGAGCGGCCATGCGATTCCCTTCTCCTGCTCTCTGCAATGCCCAGACCTGACAGGCTGGCACCATTGCCGACACGGTCAGCCCGTAGGCGATCCGGGCGATGATTAATATTCCCAGTCCCACCGCTGTTGTTATGGCGCTGGTAGCCATCAGCACGCTTCCCAGCCCTAGCAGGGTAAAGCTTATGCCATATCCTCCCAGAGCCCACAACACCACAGGTTTACTGCCAGTACGGGAAATTTGCTTTCCCCACCACGGGGACGATGGCAGAAACAGCATTGAGCCAAGCATCAGCAGGGCAGCCCATACAGACAGACTCAGATTTGTCTGTATGACCAGAACAGGGAGCACAACCAGCAGACCGTTCTGCCCGATACCGAGAAGCCCGGCACTGAACGCAAGTGGCCAGCAGGACAGTGGTTTTTGGGGCGTATCTTCGATCCCAGGTGACATTTTAATGTTTCAACTCCATGTATTAATTGTGTTTATTTGTAAAATTAATTTATCTGACAATAACATTTCTTATTGATAATGAGAATCATTATTGACATAATTGTTATTATTTTACTGTGTGGGAGCTGTTTGACTATGACCCTGCCCTCTGAAAAACCAGCCACAGATGTGGCTGCGCAGTGCTTCCTGAATGCACTGATTCGTGAAACTACAGACTGGAAACTGACAGAATACCCGCCAGACGAATTGATCATCCCGCTGGATGAGCAGAAATCGCTCCATTTCAGAGTGGCTTATTTCTCCCCAACCCAGCATCACCGCTTTGCATTTCCTGCACGTCTGGTCACGGCATCAGGCAGTTATCCTGTCGACTTTACCACTCTCTCCCGGCTTATTATTGATAAGCTACGGCATCAACTGTTTCTGCCCGTTCCCCTCTGCGAAACTTTCCACCAGCGCGTGCTGGAAAGCCACGCCCATACGCAACAGGCAATTGATGCCCGTCATGACTGGACCGCCCTGCGTGAAAAAGCGTTGAATTTTGGCGAAGCTGAGCAGGCGCTGCTGACAGGACACGCTTTCCACCCTGCGCCTAAGTCTCATGAACCGTTTAACCGGCGGGAGGCTGAACGCTACCTGCCTGATATGGCACCCCACTTCCCACTGCGGTGGTTTTCGGTGGATAAAACGCAAATCGCCGGTGAAAGTTTGCATCTCAACCTTCAACAGCGGCTGACGCGATTTGCCGCAGAGAATGCGCCTCAGTTACTCAACGAATTAAGTGACAACCAATGGCTGTTCCCGTTGCACCCGTGGCAGGGGGAATATCTTTTGCAGCAGGGGTGGTGCCAGGCACTTGTTGCTAAGGGGCTGATTAAAGACTTAGGTGAGGCCGGCACGTCGTGGCTGCCGACCACCTCTTCCCGTTCCCTCTACTGTGCCACCAGCCGCGATATGATCAAGTTCTCCCTGAGCGTACGGCTGACCAACTCCATCCGTACTCTGTCCGTGAAAGAAGTGAAGCGTGGGATGCGCCTGGCACGCCTGGCTCAAACCGACGGCTGGCAGATGCTACAGGTCCGCTTCCCGACTTTCCGGGTAATGCAGGAGGATGGCTGGGCCGGGCTGCTCGATCTTAACGGCAACATCATGCAGGAAAGTCTGTTTGCCCTGCGTGAAAATCTGCTGGTGGATCAGCCGAAAAGCCAGACCAACGTACTGGTCTCCCTGACTCAGGCCGCACCTGATGGCGGTGATTCGCTGCTGGTTTCGGCGGTAAAACGCCTGAGCGATCGCCTCGGTATCACTGTGCAACAGGCCGCCCATGCATGGGTCGATGCATACTGTCAGCAAGTGCTAAAGCCGCTGTTTACGGCTGAAGCGGATTACGGCCTGGTGCTGCTGGCGCATCAGCAAAATATTCTTGTCCAGATGCTTGGGGATCTGCCGGTCGGATTTATTTACCGTGACTGTCAGGGCAGCGCTTTTATGCCTCACGCGACAGACTGGCTCGATTCTATTGGCGAGGCGCAGGCGGAAAATATTTTCACCCATGAGCAGTTGCTGCGCTATTTCCCTTATTACCTGCTGGTTAACTCCACTTTTGCTGTGACCGCTGCGCTGGGGGCTGCCGGGCTGGACAGCGAATCGAATCTGATGGCTCGTGTACGAGCATCGCTGGCTGAAGTGCGTGATCAGGTGACTCATAAAACCTGTCTCAACTACGTGCTGGAAAGTCCGTACTGGAACGTAAAAGGTAACTTTTTCTGTTATCTGAACGATCATAACGAGAACACCATTGTTGACCCTTCGGTGATCTATTTCGATTTCGCTAACCCGCTGCAGGCTCAGGAGGTCTGAATGTCTGAGGCAAACATTATTCACAGCAGATATGGACTGCGCTGTGAAAAACTCGACAAGCCCCTGAATCTTGGCTGGGGACTGGACAATAGCGCGGTGTTGCACTGTCCCGGGGAGCTGCCGACAGGGTGGCTGTGCGATGCGCTGGATCAGATATTTATCGCCGCACCACAACTGTCAGCAGTGGCTCTCCCCTGGGCCGAATGGTGTGAGGAGCCACAGGCGCTGACGCTTTTTGGGCAGGTAAAAAGCGACATTATCCATCGTACCGCCTTCTGGCAGTTACCGTTATGGTTGAGTTCACCGGCAAACCGGGCCTCCGGTGAAATGGTTTTTGATGCAGAGCGTGAGATTTATTTCCCGCAGCGCCCACCCCGTCCGCAGGGTGAGGTTTACCGCCGTTACGATCCACGTATTCGCAGGATGCTGAGTTTCCGCATTGCCGATCCCGTTTCTGATGCAGAACGTTTCACCCGCTGGATGAATGATCCGCGCGTTGAGTATTTCTGGGAGCAAAGTGGCTCACTGGAGGTACAGACCGCCTATCTGGAGCGCCAGCTCACCGGTAAACATGCATTCCCGCTGATTGGGTGCTTCGACGATCGGCCATTCAGCTATTTTGAAATCTACTGGGCGGCGGAAGACCGCATTGGTCGTCACTATTCGTGGCAGCCCTTTGACCGTGGCCTGCATCTGCTGGTTGGTGAACAGCAATGGCGCGGGGCCCACTATGTGCAAAGCTGGCTGCGCGGGCTGACACATTACCTGCTGCTGGATGAGCCCCGTACGCAGCGCACAGTACTGGAGCCACGCACCGATAACCAGCGCCTGTTCCGCCATCTTGAGCCTGCGGGATACCGGACAATTAAAGAGTTCGACTTCCCACATAAGCGCTCGCGCATGGTGATGGCGGATCGTCATCACTTCTTCACGGAGGTCGGTCTGTAATGAATCACAAGGACTGGGATTTTGTTAACCGTCGGCTGGTGGCAAAAATGTTGTCTGAGATGGAGTATGAGCAGGTTTTCCACGCGGAATCTCAGGGCGATGACCACTACTGCATTAACCTGCCGGGAGCACAATGGCGCTTTATCGCTGAACGTGGTATCTGGGGCTGGCTGTGGATTGATGCCCAAACGTTGCGCTGCACGGACGAACCAGTACTGGCGCAGACGCTGCTGATGCAGCTAAAGCCGGTGCTGTCAATGAGTGATGCCACTGTTGCAGAGCATATGCAGGATTTGTATGCCACGCTACTGGGCGACCTGCAACTGCTGAAGGCCCGTCGCGGACTGAGTGCCAGTGACCTGATTAATCTTGATGCCGATCGTCTGCAATGCCTGCTGAGCGGTCATCCTAAATTCGTTTTTAATAAAGGTCGCCGTGGCTGGGGCAAAGAGGCGCTGGAACGATATGCGCCAGAGTATGCCAACACCTTCAGACTGCACTGGCTGGCGGTAAAACGTGAACATATGATCTGGCGCTGCGACAACGATCTGGATATTCAGCAGTTGTTGACTGCCGCAATGGATCCGCAGGAGTTTACACGCTTCAGTCAGGTCTGGCAGGAAAACGGGCTGGATCACAACTGGCTGCCGCTGCCGGTACATCCGTGGCAGTGGCAGCAAAAAATCGCCACCGACTTCATCGCTGATTTTGCCGAAGGCAGGATGGTGTCTCTCGGCGAGTTTGGCGACCAGTGGCTCGCCCAGCAGTCGCTGCGTACCCTGACCAACGCCAGCCGCCGGGGAGGGCTGGATATCAAGCTGCCGCTGACCATCTACAACACCTCATGCTACCGGGGGATCCCTGGCAGATATATCGCTGCCGGACCACTGGCTTCACGCTGGCTGCAACAGGTTTTTGCGACCGACGCCACCCTGGTGCAAAGCGGCGCAGTGATCCTTGGTGAACCGGCTGCAGGCTATGTGTCCCATGAAGGCTATGCCGCGCTTGCCCGGGCTCCCTATCGCTACCAGGAAATGCTTGGTGTTATCTGGCGGGAGAATCCGTGCCGCTGGCTGAAACCGGATGAAAGTCCGGTTCTGATGGCAACACTGATGGAGTGCGACGAAAACAATCAGCCGCTGGCAGGCGCATATATCGACCGCTCCGGACTGGACGCTGAAACCTGGCTTACGCAATTGTTCCGGGTGGTTGTGGTTCCGCTGTATCACCTGCTTTGCCGCTACGGTGTCGCGCTTATTGCACACGGACAAAATATAACGCTCGCCATGAAAGAGGGGGTACCACAGCGTGTTCTGCTGAAAGACTTCCAGGGCGATATGCGGCTGGTGAAAGAAGCGTTTCCCGAAATGGACTCTTTGCCTCAGGAGGTGCGTGATGTCACATCCCGTCTGAGTGCGGACTACTTAATCCATGATTTGCAGACGGGTCACTTCGTGACAGTACTGCGTTTTATTTCGCCACTGATGGTTCGTCTTGGCGTACCTGAAAGGCGATTTTATCAACTGCTGGCAGCAGTGTTGAGTGATTACATGAACAAACATCCACAAATGTCAGAGCGTTTTGCGCTTTTCTCACTCTTCAGGCCACAAATCATTCGCGTGGTGCTGAACCCGGTAAAACTGACCTGGCCGGACCAGGATGGCGGCAGTCGCATGCTGCCGAATTACCTTGAGAATCTGCAAAATCCGCTGTGGCTGGTAACTCAGGAATATGAATCATGAAAAAAAGTGTCGATTTTATTGGTGTCGGGACAGGGCCATTTAATCTCAGTATTGCTGCATTGTCACATCAGATCGAAGAACTGAACTGTCTCTTCTTTGACGAACATCCTCATTTTTCCTGGCATCCGGGTATGCTGGTACCGGATTGTCATATGCAGACTGTCTTTCTGAAAGATCTGGTCAGTGCAGTTGCACCTACAAATCCCTACAGCTTTGTTAACTATCTGGTGAAGCACAAAAAGTTCTATCGCTTCCTTACAAGCAGACTACGTACAGTATCCCGTGAAGAGTTTTCTGACTATCTCCGCTGGGCTGCTGAAGATATGAATAACCTGTATTTCAGTCATACCGTTGAAAATATTGATTTCGACAAAAAAAGTCGATTGTTTCTGGTTCAGACCAGTCGGGGAGAATATTTTGCCCGCAATATCTGCCTTGGTACAGGAAAACAACCTTATTTACCACCCTGTGTGAAGCATGTGACACAATCCTGTTTCCATGCCAGTGAAATGAATCTTCGTCGGCCGGACCTGAGTGGAAAACGGATAACTGTGGTTGGTGGAGGACAGAGTGGTGCAGACCTGTTCCTTAATGCATTACGCGGGGAATGGGGAGAAGCGGCGGAAATAAACTGGGTCTCACGGCGTAATAATTTTAACGCACTGGATGAGGCTGCTTTTGCTGATGAGTATTTTACACCTGAATATATTTCAGGCTTCTCCGGACTGAAGGAAGATATTCGCCATCAGTTACTGGATGAGCAGAAAATGACATCGGATGGCATCACTGCCGATTCTTTACTGACCATTTATCGTGAGTTGTACCACCGTTTTGAAGTTCTGAGAAAACCAAGAAATATCCGTCTGCTACCCAGCCGCTCGGTAACAACTCTGGAAAGTAGTGGTCCGGGCTGGAAGTTATTGATGGAACATCATCTGGATCGGGGCAGAGAGAGCCTGGAAAGTGATGTGGTGATTTTCGCCACAGGTTACCGTTCTGCATTGCCACAAATACTTCCCTCACTGATGCCCTTGATCACCATGCACGATAAGAACACCTTTAAAGTGCGTGATGACTTCACTCTGGAATGGAGTGGCCCGAAAGAAAATAACATCTTTGCGGTCAACGCCAGCATGCAAACTCATGGCATCGCCGAACCCCAGCTCAGCCTGATGGCCTGGAGATCTGCACGTATTCTTAATCGCGTACTGGGGCGTGATTTATTCGATCTCAGTATGCCGCCCGCACTGATTCAGTGGCGCAGCGGCAGCCGGAAAAAACCGCAGCCGGAGGCTGCTGCTTTAACTCACTATACAACAAATATTCAGGAATAACGATGATGCGCAAAAAGTATATGCCCCGGGCTCTTGGTCCGCTGCTTCTTGTCGTGCTGTCACCAGCTGTCGCCCAGCAAAACGATGATAATGAGATCATAGTGTCTGCCAGCCGCAGCAATCGAACTGTAGCGGAGATGGCGCAAACCACCTGGGTTATCGAAAATGCCGAACTGGAGCAGCAGATTCAGGGCGGTAAAGAGCTGAAAGACGCACTGGCTCAGTTAATCCCCGGCCTTGATGTCAGCAGCCAGAGCCGAACCAACTACGGTATGAACATGCGTGGCCGCCCGCTGGTTGTCCTGATTGACGGTGTGCGCCTCAACTCTTCACGTTCCGACAGCCGACAACTGGACTCTGTCGATCCTTTTAATATCGACCATATTGAAGTGATCTCCGGCGCGACGGCCCTGTACGGTGGCGGGAGTACCGGAGGGTTGATCAACATCGTGACCAAAAAAGGCCAGCCGGAAACCATGATGGAGTTTGAGGCTGGCACAAAAAGTGGCTTTAACAGCAGTAAAGATCACGATGAGCGCATTGCCGGTGCTGTCTCCGGCGGAAATGACCATATCTCCGGACGTCTTTCCGTGGCATATCAGAAATTTGGCGGCTGGTTTGACGGTAACGGCGATGCCACCCTGCTTGATAACACCCAGACCGGCCTGCAGCACTCCAATCGGCTGGACATCATGGGAACCGGTACGCTGAACATCGATGAATCCCGGCAGCTTCAACTGATAACGCAGTACTATAAAAGTCAGGGGGACGACAATTACGGGCTTAATCTCGGGAAAGGCTTTTCCGCCATCAGCGGGAGCAGCACACCATACGTCAGTAAGGGGCTGAATTCTGACCGCATTCCCGGCACTGAGCGGCATTTGATCAGCCTGCAGTACTCTGACAGTGATTTCCTGAGACAGGAACTGGTCGGTCAGGTTTACTACCGCGATGAGTCGTTGCGGTTCTACCCGTTCCCGACGGTAAATGCGAATAAACAGGCGACGGCTTTCTCCTCGTCACAGCAGGATACCGACCAGTACGGCATGAAACTGACTCTGAACAGCCAACTTATGGACGGCTGGCAAATCACCTGGGGGCTGGATGCTGAGCATGAGCGCTTTACCTCCAACCAGATGTTCTTCGATCTGGCTCAGGCAAGTGCTTCCGGAGGGCTGAACAACCATAAGATTTACACCACCGGGCGCTATCCGTCATATGACATCACCAATCTGGCGGCCTTCCTGCAATCCAGCTATGACATTAATGATATTTTTACCGTCAGCGGTGGCGTACGCTATCAGTATACTGAGAACAGGGTAGATGATTTTATCGACTACACGCAGCAACAGAAGATTGCTGCCGGGAAGGCGATATCTGCCGACGCCATTCCTGGTGGTTCGGTAGATTACGATAACTTTCTGTTCAATGCTGGTCTGCTGATGCACATCACCGAACGTCAGCAGGCATGGTTCAATTTTTCCCAGGGGGTGGCATTGCCGGATCCGGGGAAATATTATGGTCGCGGCATCTATGGTGCAGCAGTGAACGGCCATCTTCCCCTGACAAAGAGCGTGAACGTCAGCGACAGTAAGCTGGAAGGCGTGAAAGTCGATTCTTATGAACTGGGCTGGCGCTTTACCGGTGACAACCTGCGGACTCAAATCGCAGCATATTACTCGCTTTCCAATAAGAGCGTGGAAAGGAATAAAGATCTGACCATCAGTGTGAAGGACGACAGGCGCCGTATTTACGGCGTGGAAGGTGCGGTGGACTACCTGATCCCGGATACTGACTGGAGTACCGGTGTGAACTTCAATGTGCTGAAAACCGAGTCGAAAGTGAACGGTCAATGGCAAAAATATGACGTGAAGGAATCAAGTCCATCGAAAGCGACAGCTTACATTAGCTGGGCGCCGGAACCGTGGAGTCTGCGTGTGCAGAGCACCACTTCTTTCGACGTAAGCGATGCAGAGGGTAACGATATTAATGGTTACACTACCGTCGATTTTATCAGTAGTTGGCTGCTTCCGGTGGGAACACTCAGCTTCAGCGTTGAGAACCTCTTCGACCGTGACTATACCACTGTCTGGGGACAGCGTGCACCTCTGTACTACAGCCCGGGTTACGGCCCTGCTTCACTGTACGACTACAAAGGCCGGGGCCGAACCTTTGGTCTGAACTACTCAGTGCTGTTCTGACGGGGATTCTTTTGCAACAAGGGTATGCTGTAAACAACATGGTCCTTGGTGGCCATGTTGTTTACAGCCAGTATAATATACAGCCTTAACAAGATATTCCGTCTCCGGAATGGACTGTTCACCACTGAATAACAATATGTCTGTTTTATGGATCTTTGACTGAAATTTATCGCATATCCTCATTTCATTGTCCGTCTGAAAACTAACCTTACAAGTGAACCGCCCCGGGTTTCCTGGAGAGTGTTTTATCTGTGAACTCAGGCTGCCAGATCATCGTTTCCGATGGAAGCATAATAAGCTTTTTCTGCTTCTGCCGGAGGAGTATGGCCCAGCCTTTCCAGCAATCGTCGATTGTTATACCAGTCCACCCACGTGAGTGTGGCCAGTTCCACTTCTGCACGGTTTTTCCAGCTCTTACGGTGTATTACCTCCGCTTTGTAAAGACCATTGATGCTCTCCGCCATCGCGTTGTCAGTAAGCGTAAACTGACCGCCGTATGTAGCCATCAGACGAAAATTGGTAACTTAGACGCCCATCTGATATAGACGGACATCTAAGTATGGAATTACAGGACTGGCGAAAAGAACCTCGTAAAAACTATTCGAATGAATTCAAACTTCGTATGGTGGAACTGGCATCACAACCAGGAGCCTCTGTTGCCCGTATTGCCCGGGAACACGATATCAATGATAACCTCCTGTTCAAATGGCTCAGGCTCTGGCAGAACGAAGGGCGTATATCACGGCGTCTTCCGGTAACGACCTCTTCTGACACTGGCGTTGAATTATTACCTGTAGAAATAACGCCGGATGAGCAGAAAGAACCTGTGGCGGCCATTGCGCCGTCTTTATCCACTTCCACTCAGACCAGAGTCAGTGCCAGTTCCTGCAAGGTGGAGTTCCGTCACGGTAACATGACGCTGGAAAATCCATCGCCAGAGCTGCTCACGCTGTTGATCCGTGAACTGACCGGGAGGGGACGATGATCTCACTCCCGTCAGGTACCCGCATCTGGCTCGTTGCCGACGTTACCGATATGCGTAAATCCTTCAACGGATACGACATATGCTGAAGGAGGAGCAGTAATGGATTAAGTGATAACAAATACCCAGAAATAGAGGTTCAAATCCAGCTTAGTTAGTACATAAATACTATTTTGATGAAAATTATTATATGTTTCCTCAGATTTTAATCAGGCGCCCAGATTAAACCAAGTATTGAGCGCCTGATTATGTTTATTCATTAATATCTGTCATTGATTGTCTTATTATCAGCTACCCCCGTATTAATCAGAGTTTTCATTTATTTTTAATGCATAATCAGATGCCGCCTCATCATTATCCTCAGTATTATCATAGCCGAAAACTTCTCCCGGACACGGGCGTTCACGATAATAGTCATCGTCATAGTTTTCATCGTCAGATAATGATATGTCGTATTCTGAATATGATTCACCACAATTATACATGAAATCATCTCCTTTGGGGGGGGCAATAATTAGTGAGTTTATTCGAAAAAATGATGAGCGCCAGACCAATCCACCCAACTTTTGATTATAATCATGAAGATACTTGTCTCAGTACAAATTGAATCAAACTCAATGCAGCATGATTCACCTTTATATTCTCTCAGGGAAACCAAATACCACTACTCAACTATTAAGAACAAAATTCGGGATGTATGATTATCAGAAGATACCTGCATCCTAAATAATTTCAGACAGATATTATCGTTGTGAATCCCCCGCCACCTTTCCGGTGCGCGGGGTTTTGTCTTTTTTCACCGGGAATACATGTATGAATCCGTCTGATGCCATTGAGGCAATTGAAAAACCGCTCTCCTCCCTGCCTTACTCACTTTCCCGTCACATCCTGGAACATCTGCGCAAACTCACCAGTCACGAACCCGTGATTGGCATTATGGGTAAAAGCGGGGCCGGTAAATCCTCACTCTGTAATGCACTGTTTCAGGGGGAGGTCACCCCGGTCAGTGATGTTCACGCCGGCACCCGGGAAGTGCGGCGCTTCCGTCTGAGTGGCCATGGTCACAGCATGGTTATCACTGACCTGCCCGGGGTGGGCGAGAGCCGGGACAGGGATGCAGAGTATGAAGCCCTGTACCGTGACATTCTGCCTGAACTTGACCTGGTACTGTGGCTGATTAAAGCCGATGACCGTGCCCTGTCTGTGGATGAGTATTTCTGGCGACACATCCTGCACCGGGGACATCAGCAGGTGCTGTTTGTGGTGACGCAGGCCGACAAAACGGAGCCCTGCCATGAATGGGATATGGCCGGCATTCAGCCTTCTCCCGCACAGGCACAGAACATTCGGGAGAAAACGGAGGCGGTATTCCGTCTGTTCCGGCCCGTACATCCGGTTGTTGCCGTATCGGCCCGCACCGGCTGGGAACTGGATACGCTGGTCAGTGCGCTCATGACAGCGCTTCCCGACCATGCCGCCAGTCCCCTGATGACCCGCCTGCAGGACGAGCTGTGCACGGAATCTGTCCGGGGGCAGGCCCGTGAACAGTTTACCGGTGCGGTGGACCGGATATTTGACACGGTGGAGAGCGTCTGTGTTGCCTCTGTTGCACGCACAGTTCTGCGTGCCGTCCGTGACACGGTGGTCTCTGTTGCCCGCGCGGTATGGAACTGGATTTTCTTCTGAACAGTCTGCCAGGGGAAATGTCTGATTACATTGCGTTAACCAACTGAAAACATGATACAAACACCTCATGCCCCTCCTGTTTCTCTTGCGTGACTGCTCTACTGTTAATAGAATAAAACGATCGATAAAACAGGTATCGATCGTTTATATCGATCGTTTATAGTGGTTAATGGCCTGCGAAAAGGCAGCTGAATCTCTTCATCATGCAGAACGGAATTGCACACAACAGACTGATACTTCTCTGTCTGATGAAGGGGGAGAGCGTTTACGCCCGGGACGTATCGCTGTGCCCGATAACTCTGTTTTGTACCTGCCGGTATCCACTTTTGTGGGTACCGGCTTTTTTATTCACCCTCTGTAAGGAAAAGCTGATGAAACGACATCTGAACACCAGCTACAGGCTGGTATGGAATCACATTACGGGCACCCTGGTGGTGGCTTCCGAACTGGCGCGCTCACGGGGAAAACGCACCGGTGTGGCGGTTGCGCTGTCTCTTGCTGCTGTCACGTCAGTCCCGGTACTGGCTGCTGACACGGTCGTACAGGCGGGAGAAACCGTGAGCGGCGGAACACTGACAAATCATGACAACCAGATTGTCTTCGGTACGGCCAACGGAATGACCATCAGTACCGGGCTGGAACTGGGGCCGGACAGTGAAGAAAACACCGGTGGGCAATGGATACAGAATGGCGGGATAGCCGGAAACACCACTGTCACCACAAATGGTCGTCAGGTCGTGCTGGAGGGGGGAACAGCCAGTGATACGGTTATTCGTGACGGCGGGGGACAGAGCCTGAACGGACTGGCGGTGAACACCACACTGAATAACAGAGGCGAGCAGTGGGTGCATGAGGGCGGGGTTGCCACCGGTACAATTATCAACCGCGACGGTTACCAGAGCGTTAAAAGTGGCGGGCTGGCAACAGGAACCATCATCAACACCGGCGCAGAAGGCGGCCCTGATTCTGACAACTCGTATACGGGTCAGAAGGTCCAGGGAACAGCAGAATCCACCACCATCAACAAAAATGGACGGCAGATTATCTTATTTTCCGGGCTAGCCCGTGACACTCTCATTTACGCAGGTGGTGACCAGTCGGTACACGGAAGGGCCCTGAATACCACACTGAATGGCGGTTACCAGTATGTGCACAGGGACGGACTTGCGCTGAACACGGTAATTAACGAGGGGGGCTGGCAGGTTGTTAAGGCAGGTGGCGCTGCCGGTAACACCACCATAAATCAGAACGGTGAACTGAGGGTACATGCCGGCGGGGAAGCCACTGCAGTCACCCAGAACACGGGCGGTGCACTGGTTACCAGTACTGCTGCAACTGTCATCGGCACAAACCGTCTGGGGAATTTCACGGTGGAAAACGGTAAGGCTGACGGTGTTGTTCTGGAATCCGGCGGTCGTCTGGATGTACTGGAGAGCCATTCAGCACAGAATACCCTAGTGGATGACGGCGGTACCCTGGCAGTGTCTGCCGGCGGTAAGGCGACAAGTGTCACCATAACATCCGGTGGTGCCCTGATTGCAGACAGTGGTGCCACTGTTGAGGGGACCAATGCCAGCGGTAAGTTCAGTATTGATGGCATATCCGGTCAGGCCAGCGGCCTGCTGCTGGAAAATGGCGGCAGCTTTACGGTTAATGCCGGGGGACAGGCCAGCAACACCACTGTCGGACATCGTGGAACACTGATGCTGGCTGCCGGGGGAAGTCTGAGTGGCAGAACACAGCTCAGTAAAGGCGCCAGCATGGTACTGAATGGTGATGTGGTCAGTACCGGCGATATTGTTAACGCAGGGGAGATTTACTTTGACAATCAGACAACACCGGATGCCGTACTGAGCCGTGCTGTTGCAAAAGGCAACGCCCCGGTAACGTTCCATAAACTGACAACCAGTAACCTCACCGGTCAGGGTGGCACCATCAATATGCGTGTTCGCCTTGATGGCAGCAATGCCTCTGACCAGCTGGTGATTAATGGTGGTCAGGCAACCGGCAAAACCTGGCTTGCGTTTACAAATGTCGGAAACAGCAACCTCGGGGTGGCAACCACCGGACAGGGTATCCGGGTTGTGGATGCACAGAATGGCGCCACCACAGAAGAAGGTGCGTTTGCCCTGAGTCGCCCGCTTCAGGCCGGCGCCTTTAACTACACCCTGAACCGTGACAGCGATGAAGACTGGTACCTGCGCAGTGAAAATGCTTATCGTGCTGAAGTCCCCCTGTATACATCCATGCTGACACAGGCAATGGACTATGACCGGATTCTGGCAGGCTCCCGCAGCCATCAGACCGGTGTAAACGGTGAAAATAACAGCGTCCGTCTCAGCATTCAGGGCGGTCATCTCGGTCACGATAACAACGGCGGTATTGCCCGTGGAGCCACGCCGGAAAGCAGCGGCAGCTATGGCTTCGTCCGTCTGGAGGGTGACCTGCTCAGAACAGAGGTTGCCGGTATGTCTCTGACGACAGGGGTGTATGGTGCTGCAGGCCATTCTTCCGTTGATGTTAAGGATGATGACGGTTCCCGCGCCGGCACGGTCCGGGATGATGCCGGCAGTCTGGGCGGATACCTGAATCTGGTACACACATCCTCCGGCCTGTGGGCTGACATTGTGGCCCAGGGAACCCGTCACAGCATGAAAGCGTCATCGGACAATAACGACTTCCGCGCCCGGGGCTGGGGCTGGCTGGGCTCACTGGAAACCGGTCTGCCCTTCAGTATCACTGACAACCTGATGCTGGAGCCACAACTGCAGTATACCTGGCAGGGACTTTCCCTGGATGACGGCCAGGATAACGCCGGTTATGTGAAGTTCGGGCATGGCAGTACACAACATGTGCGTGCCGGCTTCCGTCTGGGCAGCCACAACGATATGACCTTTGGTGAAGGCACCTCATCCCGTGACACCCTGCGCGACAGTGCAAAACACAGTGTGAGTGAACTGCCGGTGAACTGGTGGGTACAGCCTTCTGTTATCCGCACCTTCAGCTCCCGGGGTGACATGAGCATGGGGACAGCCGCAGCCGGCAGTAACATGACGTTCTCACCGTCCCGGAATGGCACGTCACTGGACCTGCAGGCCGGACTGGAAGCCCGTGTCCGGGAAAATATCACCCTGGGCGTTCAGGCCGGTTATGCCCACAGCGTCAGCGGCAGCAGCGCTGAAGGCTATAACGGTCAGGCTACGCTGAATATGACTTTCTGATTATACGGTATCCCGGAAATACGATTTCAGGAAAATTCATGCAGTAATGGGAAAGGACGCTCATTGCTGTTCACCGCAGTTCTGAATTATTGAATTTATAAAGGTGAATGATGCACGAAAAGAACATCGCCCTGCTTTGTGATGAAGCCGACCGGCTTTTGCAACTGAATATCAATCTGCTCCGGCAAATGGTTGATGAGCCGGATGTGTTATCTGACAGTAAGAACGAAAACGGGCTGCTTTTTGATAAACGGAAAGCGCTGAAAAGAATTGAGGAGCTGGAGGGCGAACAAATCAAAACCGCCCGCAGGGAGATGGTGCTGGCTGTGGTCGGCACGATGAAGGCGGGCAAATCAACCACCATCAACGCCATTGTGGGGCAGGAAATTCTGCCCAACCGTAACCGCCCCATGACCTCGGTACCGACATTGATCCGCCACGTTCCCGGAAAAACGGAACCGGTCCTCCATCTGGAACATATTCAGCCCGTCCGCAATTTATTAATCACACTGCAGGAAAAACTCGCCACCCCGGCAGGGCAGCAAGTCGCACAGTCCCTGCAGCAAACCGGGGATACCCGCGAACTACTGGATATTCTGGCGGATGATGTCTGGCTTAAAAATGAATACCACGGGGAAGACGAAATCTTTACCGGACTGGCATCGTTAAATGACCTGGTTCGTCTTGCTGCGGCAATGGGGACTGAATTTCCTTTTGACGAATACGCAGAAGTGCAGAAACTACCGGTGATCGACGTGGCGTTCAGCCACCTGGTGGGAATGGATGCATGTCAGGGAACACTCACACTGCTGGATACCCCCGGCCCTAATGAAGCCGGACAACCACAGATGGAAATGATGATGCGGGATCAACTACAGAAAGCCTCTGCGGTGCTGGCGGTGATGGATTACACCCAGATGAACTCGAAAGCCGATGAGGAGGTTCGTAAAGAGCTTAATGCCATTGCTGACGTCTCAGCCGGTCGTCTGTTTGTGCTGGTCAATAAATTCGATGAAAAAGATCGCAATGGTGATGGTGCGGATGCCGTACGCCAGAAGGTGCCAGCAATGCTGAACAGCGATGTGCTGCCCGCCTCCCGCGTTTATCCCGGCTCATCACGTCAGGCGTACCTGGCTAACCGTACGCTTCATGAGTTACGAAAAAACGGTGCGCTTCCGGTTGATGAAGCCTGGGTCGATGATTTTATCAGGGAAGCTTTCGGACCTATGGTGGAAGAGGACGACTGGAAAGACAGCACTAAGGTAAATAAAAAGGCAGAAAAACTCTGGAATATATCTCTGATCGATCAACTGATAACGGAAGTCATACAGAGCTCCCATTCCAGAGCGGCGGCACTGGCGGTTGACTCTGCCGCCGCAAAACTGATGCAGAATGCAGAAAATGTCAGCGAATATCTGTCATTACGTCATCAGGGGCTGCAGCAAAGCATTCAGTCACTACAGGCGCATATTACCAGCCTGCTGGCGGATATCCAGGAGATTGAGGAATGTCAGAATCAGGTGACCGGTGATGTCAGAATGGCCATGGAGGACATCAATACCAAAACCGGGGAATTACTGACGAAGGTCTGTGCCTCACTGGAGGAGAAGCTGAACGACTATTTCAGAAGCGGTAAACGCAAAGAACAGCAAATGCTGGAGGAAGAAAATTCAGCGCAGCCCCGGGAGAGAAACGCATTCGCTTTCTTTCACGATATTTTCGGAACCGGAAATCAGCATGACAGGATGCGGGACTTTGATCCGGACAGCCCCGAAATAAAATTCAGTGATCGCAGGGCAGCCCTTGAACTGATGACGCAAATCGAATCGACCGTGACCAGCCTGCACCGTGAGGCTGAAGCACAGTTCCGGCCTGAGCTGGAGAAAATCGTCAGCGGGATTGAAACAGGTTTTCGTGGCACGGCCCTGTACGCCACAGAAAACATTGCCGGTCGCATCAATGCCCGCCTGGAGGATGAGGGCTTTACCGTAAAAATCAGTTTTCCGGCAGTCAGCCAGTTACAGACCCGGCTCGCGGTAAAAATAAATCTGAGTGCGCTTATGGAGGAAAGAACGGAGACCGTCACCCGTCGCCGTCGGCAGAGTGGCGTATGGGGAACCGTTTGTCGATGGTTTGGCACCAGTGACCTGGGCTGGGAAAACTATGACGAGGATGTGAGTCGCAGCGTGATCAATATCAACAAGGCCAGAGAGGAAGTTATGTCACTGACCCGGGCATATTTCGGGGAGCTGCAGGCATCCATTGAGCAGGATATTAACCAGCCCGTCCGCCAGGAAATCGATGCCTTTTTCTGCGCATTCAGGGAGAAAGTTGAACAACTGCGTAACACGCTGATTCAGAGCTCTGAAGATCATAAACGCGATCAGCAGGCGCAGGAACGGCTTACCGGGCGACTTCAGGCATTAAATGAAAGGGTTCCTGAGCTCATTACTGACAGTAAGGCGCTGAGGGAAGAGCTGGAGACAATGCTGTGACTTCACCATTTATTCAACAAATTGCTGATAACCGGGTATGTCAGGTACTCACCTGTCTTCCTGAAAAATTTGTGGTTGATTTCGCAAACGGAATCGATGTTGCACAGGAGCATATCCGCACGGCCGGAGAGCGCACGTTCTTCCGGCGTTTAAAAGAGGGGCTGACCGGCGAAGGCGCTGCACGGCAGAATGCCATCAATGCGTCGCTTGCACAGGGCGTTGAGGCGTCCCTGCGCTGGCTGACGGAGATGACAACGTCACTTGCCACCACAAACTACGCGATTACCCGGGTAAACGACAGGGTCAGTTCACTGGTCAGTGATACAGCCAGGCTGGCGCATTATTCCGCAGATACGCGGGAGCAGTTACTCACCCTGGCCGATCAGGTTCACCATAAACTGAATCATCTTGAAGAAAAACTCCACCGTGTTGACCAGGTTCAGCGGGCGCAGTTACATCTTGAGCAGATATTCTCATGGTGGAGCGCCGGGCGATATGCGTCATTTTCCCCTGCCGGACGTTGTTATGTGGCACTTGAAGAGCTTCGCTGGGGCGCGTTTGGTGATGTGATACGTCAGGGCGAAACAGGCCAGGTTAACCAGCTACTGGATATTCTCAGACATAAAGCATTAACGCAGATGGCACAGGAGAGTGGCGGTAGTGCAACCGTGCGTCTGAACACTCTGGACTGGCTTGGTGGTCAGGGCCGGGAGCAGGCAGATAACGAGTGGCATGACGCGATTAACTGGCTGGGAGACTGGTGCAGTGAAGAGCAGCATCCGGTGATCTGGTCAACCACGCAGGCTGCAGAACACTTACCGGTTCGCATGCCTCGCCTCTGCTCTGCAGAACGCCTCTCTGAAAGTATGGTCGATGAAATATTTCAGAAGGGGGCTGCATGAGTACAGAAATGAAAACGGGGCTGGTGCTGTCCGGTGGCGGGGCGGTGGGCGCTTATCAGGCGGGAGTGGTTAAGGCACTGGCAGAGTGTGGTACACAGATCAGCATGGTTTCAGGGACCAGCATTGGCGCATTCAATGGTGCCATTATCGCGGCCTCTCCCGATCTGTCAGAAGCTGCCGTACGCCTGGAGGCGCTCTGGGAGCATCTGGGGAATAATCAGGTGCTGAACCGCCCCGGGTTTCCTGGAGAGTATTTTATCTGTGAACTCAGGCTGCCAG
>ERZ1034710.243-NODE-243-length-19967-cov-4.644335_pt1 | contig 19967 bp, 17 predicted proteins | sample MGYA00520597_ERZ1034710 | MGnify/ENA primary metagenome ERZ1034710 (study PRJEB33766, sample SAMN09781714) | gut metagenome | biome: gut microbiome | host: Homo sapiens | place: Madagascar | study: EMG produced TPA metagenomics assembly of the PRJNA485056 data set... | reverse complement strand
AACGGCTTCAGAGAACACAGAACGAAGGTTACGGAAGCCTTGTTGTACTCCGGAGTGATCTTATAATTGATCACATAGTTTTCCGGGACCCATTCGTACCAGACACTCTGCCAGATGCCGCTCTGGGCGGTGTAGAACATGCCGCCGCGGTTCAGGGTCTGCTTGCCTCTGGTGGCGTAACCGGTGTCGGTCAGATCCCGGACTTTTACATAGAGGGATACAGGATCTTCATTTACATACTCCGTGATGTCTAAGGAAAAAGGAAGGTAGCCGCCACTGTGAGTGCCAAGCTTCTTTGTGCCGAGGAAAACGGTTGCTTCCTGATCTACCGCGTCAAAATGCAGAATGCAACGCATATTTTCCTCTTTTTGGGAAAGCTCTTCCGTGGAAAAAGAAAGTTCCCGGTGGTACCATAGGTACTCCGTGGGTTCCAGTCGTCTGTGAACTCCGGAAAGCAGGGCTTCCGGCGAAAAAGGCACCCGGATGGAACCCTGAGCGGTAAAATGTGCAGAATCTTCCGAAGAACTACTCCCATCTGCGGGCACAAAATCATATTCCCAGAGACCGTTCAGCATATGGTAATCTGTTCGTTTCATTTGTGGACGGGGATATTCCGACAGGATATCGTCATAGGAACCGGAGCGCATCATCGTTTCACCCCAGGGAGTATAGAGGGGATGCAGGATGTCTTCCGGGTGCGCCTGATTCAGATTCGCAGCAGCATCTTTTAAGTTCATGCGAAAACCTTCTTTCCTAAAATAGATTATTTATAGTATACTACATTTAGAAAGCATAGCACATGAAAAATGATACGATTCTTTGAGAAAAAAGTTTAGATAAGCCATCCGGAGAATTAATTTTGAAAATATGAGGTAGTACAGATGAATATATTGACTGTTGATAATATTACCAAAAGTTATGGAGTACGCAAGATTTTTGACGGAGCCTCCTTTTTCCTGCAGGAAGGGGAAAAGGCCGGAATCATTGGTATTAACGGAACCGGAAAATCCACTTTGTTAAAAATGATTGCCGGGCTGGAGGAAGCCGATGATGGCACCGTGATCAAGGCAAACCATTGTCTGGTGCGTTATCTGCCGCAGAACCCGGAGTTTGCTCCGGAGGAGACGGTGCTGGAGGCAGTGCTGCGTGGTAATCGTGTGGAGGAAAACGCCGGAACCATCGAGGCGGATGCCAAAAGCATGCTGACGAAGCTGGGGGTTACGGAATTTGATCAGCCCTGCGGGCAGCTGTCCGGCGGACAGCGCAAGCGTCTGGCACTGGTATCGGTACTGTTGTCCCCGGCGGAGATCCTGTTATTGGACGAGCCTACCAACCATCTGGACAATTCCATGTCAGACTGGCTGGAGGAGCAGCTGCGCCGAAGGAAAGGTGCCATGATCATGGTCACTCACGACCGCTATTTTCTGGACAGTGTTACCGACCGAATCCTGGAATTGGACAAGGGGAAGATCTATTCTTATGATGCCAACTATTCCGGCTATCTGGAATTGAAAATGCAGCGGGAAGAGATGGCACAGGCCAGTGAAAAAAAGCGTCTGAACATTTTACGGAATGAGCTTGCCTGGGTGCAGCGCGGTGCCAGAGCCCGCTCCACGAAGCAGAAGGCGAGATTACAGCGTTTTGAGGAACTGAAAAATGTGAAAGGCCCTGTGACGGACGGTAAGGTAGAGCTGGCTTCCGCAGCATCAAGACTTGGCCGGACTACCGTGGAGATCGAGAATGTGTCCAAGAGTTATGGGGATAAAGTCCTGATCCGCGATTTTACTTATCTGTTCGGGAAGGATGACCGGGTGGGATTCATCGGACCCAACGGAAGCGGCAAGACGACGTTAATGAAAATGATCCTGGGTGAAGTGGCTCCGGACAGCGGACATATTGAGATCGGGCAGACCGTGAAGCTGGGATATTATGCCCAGGAGATCGATGACACCATGATGCATCCGGAGCAGAGAGTCATTGATTACATCCGGGATGTGGCAGAATATATCATCACGGAGGATGGGCAGATCACGGCAGCGAGAATGCTGGAGAGGTTTCTTTTTTCCGGGGAAGATCAGTATGGACAGCTGGGAAAACTGTCCGGTGGAGAGCGGCGCAGACTGCAGTTATGCAAAGTCCTGATGGGGGCACCGAATGTTTTGATCCTGGATGAGCCGACTAACGATCTGGATATTGCCACCCTGCAGGTACTGGAGGATTATCTGGACACGTTCCCGGGCATCGTCATCGTCGTGTCCCATGACCGGTATTTTCTGGATCGTGTGGTCCGCAGGATCTTCGCCCTGGAGGATACCCGTATGGTGCAGTATGAGGGCGGTTACACAGATTATGCCAATAGGAAAGCTGCGGAGGGGAACACAGAGAGCACAGGAACGGCGGCAGCATCCCAACCGAAGAACGCCGATGAGGAAACTACTTCTAAAAACTGGAAAAACGGACAGAAACGCAAATTAAAATTCACTTACCAGGAACAGAAAGACTATGAATCCATTGAAGGCGAAATGGCAGCATTAGAGGATAAAATTGCAACTTTGGAAGCGGATTTTTCAAAATATGCCAGTGATTTTGTAACGCTGAATGAATTAACACAGGAAAAAGAGGCTGCGGAACAGCAGTTGGAGGAAAAAATGGAACGCTGGATGTACTTAGAAGACCTGGCGGCGAGAATTGAACGGGGAGAAGAAAACTGACAGTCCGAAGTCCGGAATGTCAGTCTTCTGCATCGTCGGTAGCTGCCGCAACTGCGGATACCACGGAGGATACTACGGCGATCACTACTGCCAAAAGGATGATCAAAAGTCCGCCGGCTAAAAGTAAAAACATAAAGTACGCTCCTCTCTGAAATAACTTTACAGACACCCATATTATATCATTTTTCCTAAAAAAAACAATAAAAATCGGCATATAGTAGAAAAAATCACCAAAATGAAGTATAATAAAAGCATTCATCGGGACTGGTTTATGTTTTGAGGAGGGTGCCTGTGACGTATCAGAAAGCAAAAGAGGAAATCATTGAATCTTCGCCGAGAAGAATTATATCTGTATTCTCTTAGAAAAATGGCGGAAGAAAATGTGGAAAATAACAGAACAGGGCTGACAAATCTGCATAATATCAATTCTTTTTTCTATCTGTGCGGTGAAATGATCAAGCAGCAGCCGGATAAAAAATACAGCGTCATGATTATGGATATTGTACAGTTTAAGGCTGTGAATGAGTTCTGCGGCAGAGACGAAGGAGACAGATTGTTAAGATTTATTGCGTCCTGCTTTGACTGGTATGAGAATAACAGACCGGTTAGTTATGCCTGCCATATCAGAGCATATTCCACTATGAATATGCTGAAGAACCAGACACTGGATGAGATCAAGATCGACAGAGAGTTTATCCGGGATCTGGAAAAGGATAAGAGCCGGATCATTATCCGCAATACCATTGCCATGCTGCAGCAGCTGGGAGTACATATCGTGATTGAGGGAGTGGAAACAGAGGAACAGAAGAGCTTCCTTTTGGGATGCGGTTGTACAGATGCACAAGGCTTTCTGTTTCACCGTCCTATGCCGGTGGAGGCGTTTGATGCATTGCTGTTACAGCAGGAATGTGAGTCGGATATGGAAAAATAGACAAAGACAAAATAGACAAATGCGCAGACCGCATTCTGACGGGATTTATGAAATTAACCTGACAGAATGCGGTTTTTCTTTGGCCATTCTTCCGAAAATAAGAAAATAGTTCCGAAGGCGTTGACAGATGCCTCGGAAGAGAGTAATCTGCATATTACCCGACAGGTCAGTCGAGGTCAAAATTCTAAATATCAGGTCATATTCGACCAGGAATCACATAATGTATTAATTAGTGCAAAATGGATTATTTTGAGAAAACCAACAGGAGGATGTATGGAGGAAAAAGAAAATAACAGGGAAGAAAGCGCCTCTGATGCAGAATTGCAGAGGCTTGTGGAAGATTTTATCACACAAAAACAGATGCTTTTGATTCAGGTAAAAAAGGGGGTGTTGGGAAAAGAGGAATTTCTGCAGGAGGCAGGAAAACATATCGATCAATATTATCATTTTCCGGTCAAGAAAAAGAAAGGACTTTTAAAATCATTTGAACAATATATTTTCGGTTATTCCAGACTGTCACCACTCATGGATGACAAAAGCATTTCGGATATCCGGGTGGTAAGCCATGACTGCATCCGGATCAAAAGAGAGGGAAAACGTATGGATGCCGGAATTGCCTTTGCCTCGGAGAAAGAGTATCGGCAGTTTATTGATTATGTGGCAACCAGGAATCAGGTGAATATTTCCAACCTGAATGCAATCCAGCGGTTTACGGATACAGAAAGCCATCCGGACTTTATCTTTCGTTTTACCTTATCCATGCCCATTGTCAATACCTACAGTGAGCCGTATCTGTGTATACGGAAGGTGCCGAAGAGTTTTCCTATGATGACTGAACTGGTGGAGAAAAAGATGCTGGACAGGAATACGGCAGAACTGCTGGTGCAGCGGTTCCGGCAGGGATCGACGCTGATCTGCGGAGGAAATTCTTCCGGTAAAACCACGCTGCTAAATGCGTTGAAGGAGACACTGCCGGATGACATGGCAATTCTGGTGGCGCAGCAGGCGGATGAGCTGACCACATTGTTTCATCCGGATATGATGTTTCTTCATTCGCTTCCCGGAACCTCAGAAAGCAGTGTGAATTATGATTTAAAGCATATCAGCATAGCGGGACTGACGATGGATGTGGATTTTTTTATCATAGGTGAGGTGAAGGGAGGAGAAGCGCTGTATCTGTTGAATGCGGCGTATACAGGACAGATCTGTGCGGCTACGGTACATGCACCTTCTGCGGACAGGGCACCGGAGAAGATCGTGGACTATGCAATGTATGACAGTCGTTATTCACGCAACGAATTAATGAAAATGATGGACTGCTTTCAGACCCTGGTGTTTATGGAACATTACCGGGTGAAGGAGATCTTTGCCTGCCTGGGGTGGAATGCGGAGAAAGAGAATCTGGAGTATGAGAGATTGTTTTGACCATTACATGAGAGGAGAAACTTATGATCATATACGTATGGATTTTTTGTTTAATATTTACGGGTTTTCTGCTTCTGTTTGGAAGGATACGGTGGGTGGAGACAGCAAAAAGCCTGCTGTCCCGGACGAAAAAAGGGATGGATCAGTCGGCAAGACTGCGGGTGTTGGAAAACCGGCACAAGCTGCAGGAGCTACAGCGTAACAATACCTGGATCTGTCGGGTGGAAGAATTTCTCTGTTATTGCGGTATGAGGCGCAGATTTCCGGCGTGCACCCCGGAGAAATGGATCGCAGGAAATCTTCTGGGAATGACGGTGCTCTTTGGAGTATTGCTTGGGAGCAGCGGGAAATTCCTGATAGCTTTATCGGGGATAATGATAAGCGGAGCAGTGGAATATCTGTTCCTGAGCACGCTGCGGGCAGAAGAATTGCGGATGACAAATGAAAATCTGCTGAAATGTCTGAATTTCCTGGGAAATTACAGCCTGACAGCGGGAGAGATCACCATGGTGCTGGGTCAGGTGAGCCGTTATGTGGAAGAACCGTTAAAGGGAGCACTGGAGGAATGTGCCTATGAAGCACAGACGACCGGAGATAGTTCGCTGGCACTTTTGTCCATGGCGGAACGAATAGAACATCCCAAGATAAAGGAACTGGCCAGAAATCTGGAGATCAGTATCCGCTATATGGCAGATCTGACCACACTGGTAGACAACAGCAGACGTTCCGCAAGGGAGTATCTGCGTATGGAAGAGGAACGTAAAGGGATGCTTCGAGAGGCAGGTATCAATATGGCATTGCTTCTGGGAATGTCGGTATTTGCCCTGCTGACGGTGGACCGGCTGATCGATGTGTCGGTCTGGAAAATAGTATCCGGGACTTTACCGGGGCATCTTGCAGTGGGTGTCTATGGACTGATAGTGTTTCTGTTTTTGCGGAAACTGTATGGTTTTCGCCGCTAGTCAGGGAGGTGTGGAGAATGAGCTGGAGAGTTATCTGGATTCCCGAACTGTTGGGAGCGGTGCTGGGAGGAATTTTTGTGTTCCGGCTGGGTATGGGAACAATGCCGAAAACGGTGTTGCATGCCTGCGAGGAATTTACCGGAATGCTGCGGGAGAGCCGAAGGTATGAAAACTGGGTCACCGGAACAGAAAAGAAATTAAGGAAAAACGGTGCAAAATTTCACTATGGGAAGAAAATTACACCGGTAAAATATCTGCTGATGCGCCTGCTTCTTTCTCTTGGCGCAGTACTGACGCTGGAATCTATCGGCTGGGGATATGCACTGCTTGCGGCAATGGGACTGTATTATGTGCCGGAACTGTTATTGCTGTACCTGAACCGACAGGACAATCATAAGATGATGCCGGATCTGCAGCTGATCTATCAGGCACTGGAGGTACAGACCTGTGCCGGAGTCTATGTAACGGATGCCTTGACGGAATGCTGCCAGAGCGTACGGACGCAGAGATTACAGCAGGCTTTGATGGAACTGTCCGGAGATCTGGTCATACAGTCGGATCTGGTTACAGCTTTGTCCGACTTCCAACAGAAATTTGATAACCGTCAGATTGATGCATTGTGCATTACCCTGATCCAGGCAGGAGAGTCGGGACAGGCGGTAGATTTGTTGAAGGACATGGGAGAGCAGTTGAAGGATATGGAGCTTACAGTGCTTCAACAGCAAAAAAGTGCTCTGGACCGTAGTATTACTTTTTATCAGCTGGGAATGCTGGGGGCGGTACTGGGAATCATTTTATATGCCTGTGTGGGATATATGTTCCGGGCAGTGGTGCAATTCTGAAATACCAATAAAACAAGAAAGGGACAAAAGAATGAAGAATTTACAGAGAATCTGGGGGAAAGTAAAAGGACATGCCTTACGGCGGGAGCAGGGGATCGACGGAATCCTGGTCACTGTAGGTCTGTGTATTATTGCACTGTTATTGTGCGTGGTCATGAAGGACAGTCTGACAACGTTTATACAGACCATTGTGACAGCAATGCAGACCAAAGCGGCAGATATCCTGACAGGGGTATAGGACAGGAGAGAAGATGACGGAACGAGGGAAACAGCCCGGGAACATAGGAGAGCTGCTGACGATGGGTATGTGTGTGCTGGCACTGACAGTAGTGATGCTGAACTACCTGCAGAATGTGCAGCTGCTCCAGGCAAAAGAGAATGTAGGACAGCTGGCGAGAGCCTATCTGCTGAAAATGGAAACGGTAGGATACCTGGAACCGGCGGAGCAGGCACACCTTACGACAGAACTGGAGACGGCAGGGCTGACAGAGATCGATTATGAGGGAAGCACTTTGGAACCTGCAGGATATGGGGAACGCATTATCCTGCAGATTCACGGAAAGCTGGGCGGACAATATGAAATACGGGAAAAGAGAGTATCGACTGCCAAAAACTGAGAACCGGCAGGAGACAGGAAAAGCAGAAAGCGGACAGGTTTCCTGGGTGCTGGGATTGTTTCTGATACTGTTTCTGGCAATTTTGTTGTATATGCAGTTGCAACTGGCACTGTACAAGGCATCCGCACGGTATCTGGAAGATGCATTGGCACTGTCCAATCTGGCATCGGCAGTCATTGATATCCGGGAGTACGGCAGCACACATAAGGTACATATCACAGATCAGGAACGGGCATATGCGGAATATTGTTCTGCTGTCTGCGAAAATCTGGGATTAAATGAAAATTATGAAGCAGTAGGACATAAGCTGATCTCCGGAAAGGTAGAGATACGAAATTACATTATCTATAATGTCACGGGAACTAAAGTACAGGTGTGGGAACGAAACGGTGACGGACAGATCATGGAATGGGAAGGAACCCTGGGAGAAGTGAGGACTCCGGGGGGACAGACCATTGAGAATACCGGCGTGTACAGTGAGATCACATATCCGGTGGAAGGCTTTTTGGGAATTACGGTGACTGCCGAAAAAAGTAAGCTGGTAGATGTGGTCAGTGAATATATGGGAGAGGAAATGAATGAAAAAACGGAAGATGAGTCAGGCGTGGAAGAATAGAATCTGGAACGGAAGTATTCTGGCAGCGTTTGTGGCGGCCATGGCGGTATTTATTTTTTTACTGCAGACAGAAAAAAAGGTGCTTACGGAATACGAAAAAGAACAGGTATGCGTGGTAACAGCGGCAATTCCCAGGGGAGAAAAAATTACTGCGGAAAATGCAGAGCAGTATATTACAGTCATGGAAATCGACAAAAGAACTGTTCCGGAAACTGCACTGAAAAGTACGGAGGCGGCAATCGGAAGAATAGCGGCATATGATGCGGAACAGGGGATGGTACTGACGGCAGGCATGCTGCGGGAACTGTCAGAGATCACAGAACAGATGCAGGAACCTGTTATTGCTGGATTCCGCGCCGAAGACCTGTACCAGGTAGTAGGAGGCGTCCTGCGTGCCGGAGACAGGATCCATATTTATTGTGTGGAACAGAAGGAAGAGGAACAAAACGGGAACCTGTTGTGGGAAAATATGTTTGTCCAGCAGGTGTTTGACCGGAATGGAGCTGCGATCGGCGGTGATGATGGGACAACTCCGGCACAGAGAGTAAATATCTATATGGAAAAAGAGCGGGTGGCGGACTTTTATGCCGCACTGGCACAGGGCTCCTTACGTGTGGTCAAGGCAGAGGATACGGATAGACGGGAGGAATGAGAATGCGGTATGGGAGATATCTGGCAGGATTACTTGTGCTGGGAATTGCATTCCTGCTTCCGATACAGTCGGATGCGGCAACAAAAAAGACCATTTACAACAGTCCTTATGTCTCTTTCAGCCCGGATGGTCGTGCATTTACGACCTGCGCAGGAGACCGGAATTATGTGTGGTATGACCGGAATGACAGCACTACTGTGTATACGCAGATTCCTTCTTCGCTGAGAGATCCGGTAGTGGGAGAACATATTTATACAGAGAAACGGTATGGAGAAATTCCTGTGGGATATTGGAAAGTGGCCCATCGGACGGGACAGTGCATTCATAATGGATATAGCGGAAAAAACTGGCACGGGGTATCTTTTGGCAGACAAAAATGCATGCAGTATTATTATTCCGGCTGGAAAGCCTATTGTGCGGATTGTGGAGAAGTCATTGAAGAGTCCAATATTTATATGAGCAGGGAAGCGGCGGCCACGATACAGTACCTGGATCTGGGCAGTGAAAGAGAACCGATGAGTTACTATTATCTCTGTCCGTTCTGCAACAATTTGGAACAGGGGGTGAGCCTGCCGGCACATAAATGTAAAAACATTTCCTGGAATCAGTATAAGGTCCGTTATCAGGCCAACGCGGGAAGTGCATCTTATAACGGCTATATGGATGACAGTATTCATATGTATAACAATGCCATAGTCTACGAAGGTAAGACAGTCACGCCGGTGACACACCTGACAGAGAACAATTACAGCAGGATCGGATATTTGTTCACAGGTTGGAATACAGAGCCGGACGGTTCAGGAACCGCCTATGTGGATAAAGCCGAAATCGAAAATCTCAGACAGTCGGATTGGAGAGACCGGACAACCTGGACGGACAATGATCATGGTATAGTCAATTTATATGCACAATGGGTGCGGAGTGAAAGCACCCTTGTGTTGGATGCCAATGGTGGAAAGTATGCTGATCGTGAGATATTTTCTGTAACACAGCCGTATTTTGAAAGATATCTATTGCAGGAAGAACTGGTCTGCGCACCGGATGGGTATACGGTTTGTTTTCGTGCCAATGGCGGATCGGAGGTTGTCCCGGTGCGGGGGAAAAATCGGTTTGTCGAATGGAAAAGGTTGCATCCGTTCAGGGGGAGTCTGGATGGAAAGCAATATATCTTTGATGCTCCGGACGGCAATGTGGACAGGCTGACGGCAGTCTATCAGCCGGAACCTGTCACATTACCGGAGACAACCAGGCCAGGGTGGTCCTTTGGAGGCTGGTATTATGACCCGGAATTCCGACGGCCGGCAGGAGGAGCGGGCGACAACATCATACCGTCCGAAAATATGACATTGTATGCACAATGGGTGGATCTTACTCTGCTGGCGAAAGATAACTACAAGGAAAACGAAGGAAAAGGAGCGGTGGATCTGTCCTGGAAGCAGACCGATCACAACACCAAAACGTACCTTATTTATCAGAGTCTGGAAGACGGTGCCTGGATGCGGATCAATAGTGCAACGGATATCAACAGCGGAGCGGCTGTTGAACTGACCGGCGTTTATGAAGCAAAGACAAGGACATATAATGTGCCGTATACAGGACTCTATGTCATAAAGGCAATGGGAGCACAGGGACAGAGCTACGGTTCCTTTCGGGGAGGATATGGGGGAAGTGTCTCCGGAACATTCTGGCTGCAGAAGGGGGAACAGCTGACTTATGCCGTAGGCGGTCAAAATGGATATAACAAAGGCGGAAGAGCTTCCAGTTACGGGAGCGGAGGAGGAATGACATCCGTAGTATCCGACCGGAAGGGAATCCTGCTGATTGCAGGAGGAGGCGGTGGAGCATCACCTGGCGGTGCAGGCGGTAAGGGTGGCAGTGAGGAAAGCGTCCTCGGGCAGCAGGATGGAGAAGCTGGGATGGCCGGAGGCGGAGCTGGATATTATGGAGGAACTGCCGGAGAGAAGATTGTGCATCACCATACGAATGACTGCTATAGAGATGCTTCTTATACACCAACATTCGGGGATTGGGAGTATTTTATGTGGGGAACGAACTGCTTTGATTCCACAAACATAAATTCTTATCAGTATAACGGACATACCACAAGTACGAAGGATAATGAGTGGAGCCGCGCCATAGTCCGGGTCGGATGGGCCAGAAACGGGAATTATCCTGAGGAGCAGATGTGGAATGTTTCCGGTTACCGGGGGATTCCCACCAATGGCAATACGATATTGAATCTGTCATATTTTTGCTATGGATGGGGAGCTCTGGGTGGAAATATTGTGAATACCGACTGGCTGCCGGATAAGACGCAGCCGTCGGAATTTGTGATCCTGGATCAGAAAGGAACGAAAATTGCACAGGGAAAATTTCGGGATTATCCATTTTATGATAAACATGGTGTTGGAAATCCGGCGACCAGTGATTTCACGCAGTCCCTTCATATCTCATTACCGGAAGGAACTACACATATCTACGTGCATCTGAATTTTCATTTAAGAGGAGATGCCTGGTTTACTGCGGGAATCAGCTCACTCAGTTTCAGTGGAGGCAGAACTCTTGTATGCGGTTATGAGGAAGGCCAGGTCCTGTCTTCGAAGCCGGCATATGGCGGAAGCAATTATGTAAATCCGGAGTATGCACTTTTATATGAAAGTGAAAGTGGAGTACGGAGTGGAGATGGGCTGTTGTGTCTGCAGTCAAAAGCAATAGGCTACCAGGAAACCTTACAGCTGAAGGGAATCAGGGCAACTGATCTTGCGGCTCCCGGAAAAATTCCGGAGAACGTCGTAAGAGAAGCCCTGGACAGTGAAAGAATAAGAATCTCGTGGACAGAGCCGGAGGATTACGGGACTGTGTATTATCATAGAGCGGAATCCTATTTGACGGGGAGCACTTCCAAACTATGTGACTCCAATATCACAAAAAGTATGTTGACCAGTGGAATCAGGGGATATTATTATCTTGTGGATCAAAACAGGGATACGGTCGTAACGGACAATGCCGGTTATTGCAAAGAGTCCCATATGGAACTAAAGGCAAAGGACGGAGTGCAGTATCTGCATGTTGCCGCAGCGGATGTGGCAGGAAATGTAGGTGAGACTACACATATCTGTGTGGATAGAAAACAGATTCTGTGGAAACTTCGTACAAGACAGCTTAAGATAAACGGAGCAGAGGACAATGTATATCCGGCATCTTCAGACAAAACATGGTATGTCCGGGCGGATGGAAAGACACCGTTTACATTAACGAATGCATCTTATATGGAAGGTACAGCCAGACCGGATTATCAACTGAATGGAACAATATATGAAACGGTGACGGAGGACGGTGGCAAGGCGAGAAATATTATTGTCACACCGTCTGCGGAGATAACAGATGATGTGATCCGGACGGATGCGGAGGGATTGCTTTATGCAACTGAGGGGATCAGTGTGCTGCAGCAAGCTTCCTATTCTTATACTTTGCGGTCACACCGGAACCGGGAGCTTACCGGAGTACAGCAATTTGTTATAAGCGGAGACCGGAACGGACAAACAATCCGTGTGATTCCGGTGGCGGAAGCGGATCACGGAACAGATAAAATCTATTCTGTATCTACGCAGGATCAGAAAAACGGAATTTCTTTGATCGCTGACGGAGAAGCCCCGGTCATCCGGGGAATGGAACTACTGGAGAATCGGGAACTGATCGATCGCAGAGACGGAACTGTTACCATACGTGTTACTGCTGCAGATGCTTTAAGCGGCGTGGATTATTTTACAATTGTTATCAGTAATATAGATAACGCTGTTTCTAAGACCTATCTTCCCGGAGAAGATGGCTGTATCGTGATTACGATCACAGAGGACGAACCTCTATTCAGCGGAGATTTTACGGTACTGGGATATGCTTCGGATCATGTGGGGAATGAGAGCCGTATCTGTTACGGTACGACGGAATTTGCATTGGAAAGCAGTGTGAAACGTATTCTGGAGCCACAGGAGCCAAGCTTCAAATGTGGAGAGAGTGGAATCCTTACCTTTACCACATGGGGATATGCGGACCGTGTGGAGGTCATTTTCCCGGAATGTATGACAGCACTGGATCCCACATTGAATAAAGTCTACAATTATACCGAAAGTCCGGGGTATCGCAAGACGGAGGAACTGGAATTTATGGTGCCTTTATATACTCCGGAGAACCAAACACAGGAAATCACAGTGCGGGCTTATAAAGGTGATAAGAGGCTGGAAGATCATCCGACGATCAGTGTGATCGGAGTATCGGGAAATGTGCTGGATGAACTGCGTACCCGGTTACGGTAAGGAGGTATGAGAGTTTTGAAAATCGTGTTCCGGATATTGTGGTCGGCGGTTCTGGGAGGCCTTAGCTATGGCAGTGCAATCTGGCTGCTGCGTGTGGAACTATCGGGAGATCTCGAGAGGATGGAACGCAGAAAAGCGTGGCTTCTCGGGGGACTGGCCTGGATAAATGCGGTTGTGATTCTTGTTATAGGGGAAATGGGTGGAAGACTTCCGGAAGAAAACAGACTGGTGATCCTGGGGGTGCGGGAAATCCTGTGCTCCCTGCTGGCTGGAGGGTTGTTGGCGGCGGCCTGCATGGATGCTGTACACAGTTATGTGTATAATTATGTATGGTGGTGGTGCCTGGCGTGGACAGGAATACTGCTGGGGCTTCCGGTGGCAGAAGCTTATATGAAGGATGGCCTGCGCGGGATCGCAGACAGGTTTGATATACAGCAGGCGGCAGCAGTGGTATTGTTTGTACTCCTGCAGCAGATATTGTTTGCCAGAATGTACGGAAGGGCTGACTGCCATGCATTTTCTGCATGTGCGTTGGCTGGCTGTGCCTGGCAGGGGAATCTGTTGTGGTTTCTGGTCCATATGTTATTGGCGCTGACTTTGCTGGCTGCAGTACAGCTTTGCAGAAGAAATGTGACACCGGATGGAAAACTTCATGTACCGAAGCCGTTTATTCCATATATAGTGGTAACCTTCTGGGTGCAGATCCCGGTAATGTTGTATTTGCAGAGTGGAACTGCGTATATTTATGCATAAACAGTTGCACAATTTTCAAAAAGGTGCTATAGTAATCAACGTTTAAGGACGACTGTCGTCCGTAGAAAACAGACAGGAGGAAAATATTATGAAAAAAGCAATCGCAATGTTACTTGCAACTGTAATGTGCACAGCAATGCTGACAGGTTGTGGTTCCGATTCCGCAACCAATGAGAGTTCTCAGGCTGCTGAAAGCAGTGTGGCAGAGACTGCTGCTGCAACAACGGAAGCTGCCGCAACAACGGAAGCAGCCGATAAGACCGAGGGCGGAGTACTGGTATTCGGTACCAACGCTGAGTTCCCTCCCTTTGAGTATGTAGGAGATGATGGAGAACCTGATGGATTTGATGTCGCTCTGATCAAGGCAGTAGGCGAGAAGCTGGGCATGGAAGTTCAGGTAGAAAACATGGAGTTCGACTCTCTGGTAAGCTCTATCGGCAACAGAATTGATGGCGCTATCGCGGGTATGACTGTCACCGACGAACGTAAGGAACAGGTGGATTTCTCCAATCCTTATTACGAGGCTGTACAGTTCGTGATCGTATCGGCAGATTCCGATATTGCAACCGCTGATGACCTGAAGAACAAGACCATCGGCAGCCAGCTTGGTACCACCGGAATGTTCCTTTCCGAGGACATTGAAGGAGCTACCGCACAGACCTATAATAGAGCCATCGATGCTGTCAACGATCTGGTAAATGGCAGAGTAGATGCTGTTATTATCGACAAAAACCCTGCAGAAGTATTCAACACCAAGTTCGAAGGCAAAGTTAAGATCATCGATGGCGCAGAGTTCGGCTTCGAGACCGAGGAATATGCGATCGCACTTCCCAAGGGAAGCGAACTGGTAGATCAGATCAATCAGGCATTGGAAGACCTTAAGGCAGACGGTACCTTTGATGCTCTGGTAGCTCAGTACATCGGAGAGTAATTTTTATACAAAATATACACGAAAAAGAAGAGAATGGCTTGTGCCATTCTCTTCTTTTTGCTATATTAAGGTAGGTAATGGAAATTTATACATTTACAAGAAAGGCATAGGAAATAACATGCAAAATATCTGGCAACATATTTATGCAGCCTTCATTGAAGCTGACAGATGGAAGCTTTATCTGAAAGGTCTGGGAGTAACCTTAGAGGTTTCTTTTTTTGCGGCACTGCTTGGTATCCTGATTGGAACGATTGCAGCATTTTTAAAATTGTCTACGAGAAAAAACGGTTCGAAGACTATAGCATCCCGTATTGCGAGCGCCTATATTGATATTATCCGCGGTACGCCTACCACGGTCCAATTGCTGATCATGTGGTCCGGTATTCTGGCTACCTGCAAAAACAGTGTTCTGATCGCCAGCCTGACTTTCGGTATTAATTCCGGAGCATACGTGGCAGAGATCGTCAGAGCGGGAATTCTGGCGGTGGATAAAGGACAGATGGAAGCGGGAAGATCTCTGGGATTGAATAAATTTCAGACCATGCGTTATATCATTATTCCTCAGGCATTCAAGAGTATTCTGCCTCCGCTGGGTAACGAATTTATTGTGTTGATCAAGGAGACATCTATTGTGGGTTATGTGGGAATGAGCGATCTTACCCGTGTGGCCAATCAGATGACTTCCAAGCTGTTCGATGTATTTACACCGCTGCTTGGTATTGCCTTCATCTATTTTGTGTTGACCAAGGTATTGTCCATCCTGCTTGCAAAACTGGAAAGGAGACTGCGTAAGAGTGATAATCGTTAAAGATCTGTATAAAAGCTTTGAAGATAATCAGGTGTTAAAAGGGGTAAGTTATCATATTCATCCCGGTGAAAAAATCGTAGTAGTGGGTCCCTCAGGATCCGGCAAAAGTACATTTTTACGTTGCCTGAACCTGCTGGAGAGACCTACCAGCGGTGAAATATGGTTCGACGGACAGAATATCACAGACCCCAGGATTGACATTAATAAAGTCCGTCAGCATATGGGAATGGTGTTCCAGCATTTTAATCTGTTCAATAACCTTACGATCATGAATAATATTACGCTGGCACCTGTGAAGTTAAAATTGATGGGCGAAGAAGAAGCAAAGGAAAATGCTCTGAAACTGTTAAAACGAGTAGGACTGGAGGAAAAAGCAGATGCCTATCCCGCATCCTTAAGCGGCGGACAGAAACAGAGAATCGCCATTGTTAGGTCTCTTGCCATGAATCCAAGGGTAATGCTATTCGATGAACCGACTTCTGCACTGGATCCGGAGATGGTCGGAGAGGTTCTGGAGGTTATGAAGGAGCTGGCGGAGAGCGGTATGACAATGGTGGTCGTAACGCACGAAATGGGTTTTGCCAGAGAAGTAGGTACAAAAGTGCTTTTCATGGATGGCGGAAATATTGTGGAGGAGAATACTCCTCAGGAATTTTTCACCAATCCGCAGAGTCCCAGATTACAGGAATTTTTATCTAAGGTATTATAAGATGTTATAAAGGAACGGTGAATGCAGATGATCACAATTTCTTTATGCATGATCGTGAAAAATGAAGAACGGATCCTGGCAAGATGCCTGGACAGTGTAAAAGATCTGGTGGATGAGATCATCATCGTGGATACAGGCTCTGCGGATGCAACCAGGCAAATCGCACAGACATACACGGATCGGGTTTATGATTTTACATGGATGGATGATTTCAGCGCAGCGAGGAATTTTGCTTTTTCCAAAGCGACTTGCGAGTATATTTATTCCGCAGATGCGGATGAGGTTCTGTCGGAAGAGAACCGGGCAAGGTTTCAAGTGTTAAAAGAAACGCTTCTGCCCGAGATTGAAATTGTGCAGATGAAATACGGCAACCAGCTGCACAACGGTACGGTTTATAATTTTGATGAAGAATATCGTCCGAAGCTGTTTAAGAGACTGAGAAATTTTGTATGGGAAGAACCAATTCATGAAATGGTCCGGCTGGAACCTGTTGTCTATGACAGTGATATTGTGATCACCCATATGCCGGAGCAGAATCATGCAAGCAGGGATATTGCCAATTTCTGTAAACAGATCGCAGCAGGAAGACAGCTTTCCAGAAGGTTGTACGGAATGTATGCAAGAGAACTGTTCCTGGGTGGAGCGGACAGGGATTTCCTGGAGGCAGAGAACTATTTTCAGACGCAGGTGGCTTCACCGGACAGAAGTACGGACGAGATCACGGAAGGCTGTTGTGTGGCAGCAAAAGCGGCAAGACTGCGGGGAGATGCGGTGAGCTTTTTCAAATACACCTCGAAGGTGATCGCCGGAGACGGCTGCTCGGAGATCTGTTGCGAATTGGGGCATTTCTATGAAGAGACGGGAGACTTCGAGGAAGCGGCTGTCTGGTATTATAATGCTGCTTATGAGACACAACCGGTACTGGCGCTGAGGAGTTCGGAAGAAGAACCTTTACAGGGACTGATCCGGTGTTACGAACAGCTGGGACTTCCTGCACAGGCGAGGAGCTATGCGGAAGAATTAAAACATCGACAGAATGAAAAAACAGATAACTGAAAATAAATTTTTCACACGCAAATTTGTGCCTGCGCAAGGGACGAAAGTCCCTGAAGTTTGCAGGTTTTGAGAAAGGCATGGTTATTAACATGAAGTGGGAAGAAAACGTACGTAAGGTGGTTCCCTATGTGGCAGGAGAGCAGCCGAACCGCCCGAACATGATCAAGCTGAATACGAATGAGTGCCCTTATCCTCCCGCCCCCGGAGTACGCAGGGCGGCAGAAAATATGGAGAGTGCGGCACTGCGCTTATATCCGAATTCAAATGCGCAGCCCCTGGTGGACGAGCTGGCGGCATATTACGGTGTGAAACCGGAACAGGTATTTGTAGGTGTTGGATCTGATGATGTATTGTCCATGGCATTTCTGACATTTTTCAACAGCGGAAAGCCGATCCTGTTCCCGGATGTGACTTATTCCTTCTATGATGTGTGGGCGGATCTCTATCGCATTCCGTATCGTACCTGCGCCCTGGATGAGAACTGGCATATCAATCCCGAGGATTACAAACAGCCAAACGGCGGCGTGATCTTCCCGAATCCCAATGCGCCCACCGGTGTAGAGGAATCTCTGGAAATGATCGAAGAGATCCTGCAGGCGAATCCCGATGTGGTAGTGATCGTGGATGAGGCTTATGTGGACTTTGGCGCCAGGAGCGCATTGCCTTTACTGGAAAAATACGAAAACCTTCTGGTGGTGCAGACTTTTTCCAAGTCCAGAGCTATGGCCGGAATGCGTATCGGTTTCTGCATCGGCAACGAGAAGCTGATCCACTATCTGAATGACGTGAAGTTTTCCTTTAACTCCTACACCATGAACCTGCCTTCGCAGGTAATGGGCGTGGAAGCAGTGAAGGATGATGCTTATTTTAAATCTACCACAGCTAAAATTATAGCCACGAGAGAACGTGTGAAAAAGGAACTGACGAGCCTGGGATTTACTTTCCCGGATTCCAAGGCAAACTTTATCTTTGCTTCTCATAAGGAAGTTCCGGCAGAAGAATTGTTCCGGGCACTTCGAGAGGCGGATATTTATGTCAGACACTGGAACAAACCCCGCATTTCCAACTCCCTGCGTATCACGGTCGGTACGGATGAGGAAATGGACCGTCTGATCGCTTTTCTGAAAGAATATCTGGAAAAGCGGGTATAATTAAAAAATAAAAGAATTGGAGTAAACACATGTTAAAAAAGTATTTGATCATTTTTCTGGTATCCATGGTTCCTTTGATTGAGCTTCGAGGCGCTGTTCCCATTGCGGTGGGAATGAATCTGCCGCTGCTTCCCAGCTATATTGTATGCATCCTGGGCAATATGCTTCCTGTGCCGTTTATTTTCTTTTTTGCGAGAAAAGTATTGGAGTGGGGTGCAGACAAGCCGGTCATCGGTAAGTTCTTTACTTTTTGTCTGGAAAAAGGCCACAAGGGTGGACAGAAGCTGCAGGAGAAGGCCGGAAGAGGTCTGTTTGTGGCACTGCTTCTGTTTGTGGGAATTCCGCTTCCCGGAACCGGTGCATGGACCGGAACTCTGGCAGCCAGTCTGTTAGACATGGACTTTAAGTCCAGCGTAATAGCTGTAATGTGTGGTGTTGTTCTGGCGGGGGTGATCATGGGACTGCTCAGCATGGGAGTGTTCGGAGCACTTGGGACTATTTTTTAAGAAATCGGAGATGCTGTAGCTATGGAAAACACAGAAGAGATTTATACTGATTTTGCAAGAGTATATGATGAACTGATGGACAATACCCCTTATGAAATGTGGTGCGGACGTCTGGACCGGCTGATCGCAGCCTATGGAGTGTCGAAGCCGGAGCGGGATGCGGAGGGAATTCTGGATTCCGAGCGTAATCTGGTGGTGGATCTGGGCTGCGGCACGGGTACGTTGACGGAAATGCTGTATCAAAAAGGCTATGACTGCATCGGCGTGGATAATTCTGAAGAAATGCTGAATATTGCCATGGATAAAAAAGCGGAGAGTGGTTCGGAGATACTTTATCTGCATCAGGATATGCGGGAGCTGGATCTGTATTCTACCGTGGGTACGGTGATCAGTGTCTGTGATTCCGTCAATTATATTTTGGAAGAAGAGGATCTTTTGCAGGTATTCCGGCTGGTGAACAATTATCTCTATCCCGGCGGGGTATTTATCTTTGATTTTAATACCGCCTACAAATACCGGGAAGTCATCGGTAATACCACTATTGCGGAGAACAGAGAGGATTGCAGCTTTATCTGGGAGAATTATTACGATCCCGAAGAGGAGATCAATGAGTATGATCTCACCATTTTCGTGCAGGAAGAGGAAGATATTTTTCGAAGGTTCACTGAGACACATTTGCAACGTGGATATACTGCGGAACAGATGAGGGCGCTGTTGGAGCAGGCCGGACTTAAAGTCCTCGAAATTATGGATTCCGATACCGGAGAGGCAGCAACAAAGACCAGCGAGAGAGTATATATTGTAGCAAAAGAGCAGCAAAAGGAGCTGCCGACAGAAAGGTACGTGAAATAAATGAAGGATTATATGGTACGTGCAACTGCAGCGAATGCACAGATCCGGGCATTCGCATGCACTACAAGAGAGACAGTGGAGACTGCACGGGCGGCACATAATACAAGCCCCGTGGTTACGGCAGCGTTGGGA
>ERZ1034710.238-NODE-238-length-20217-cov-23.787868_pt1 | contig 20217 bp, 15 predicted proteins | sample MGYA00520597_ERZ1034710 | MGnify/ENA primary metagenome ERZ1034710 (study PRJEB33766, sample SAMN09781714) | gut metagenome | biome: gut microbiome | host: Homo sapiens | place: Madagascar | study: EMG produced TPA metagenomics assembly of the PRJNA485056 data... | reverse complement strand
AAATATTTAACAGTTCGTTAATAGAAGGATAGTAAAAGGGTGAGAAAACTATACATTATAATAATAATGACTATTGTTTTTGTTTCTACAGCTTGTGAGTTGAAACTGAAACAATTTGGCGAAGGCAGTCAGACAACGTTGATTGAGATTCAGCGTTATGACCGTCTTGAAAGTCGTTATCTCACCACTGGCGATTTCTCTGCACTTCAGCAGATGAACATCGAGTATCCCATGGAGACACGCACCTTGATAGAAGATGTGTTGCGATTGGGAGAGGTTAATGACCCTGGCATCAATTCAAAGTTTTTACAGTTCTACCAAGATACAACTCTTCAGATTATCATCACTGAAGCAGAGGTGCAGTATGCTAATGTATCAGATATCAGTAAACAACTGAATAAAGCCTTTGATCGATTGCGCAAGCTATCTCCAAATGTTTCTATTCCGACAGTTTACTTACAGATAGGTGCTCTTGATCAGAGTGTGGTTGTCGGCAATAATTCTATTGGTATTTCGCTTGACAAGTATCTTGGTGAGTATTATCCGCTTTACGACCGTTTCTATACTGAAGCACAGCGTGCTCAGATGACACGTGAGCACATAGTGCCAGACTGTATGTTCTTCTACATGCTCAGTATTTATCCGCTCAAGGACTATGAGGTTCGTTCGCAGTATGAACGTGACTTGCATGTGGGCAAGATAATGTGGATAGTGAATAATTTGCTTGACAAGAAGTTTTTCTCAACAAAATACGTTGAGAAGGTAGACCGTTATGTGCGCAAGAACTCGTTATCGGCAAAGCAATTGCTGGAGAATAATCTGTAGGGTACTTATCCTTTTACTCTTTTACTCTTTTACTCTTTTAATATCTCTTCTGGTTTCTCTACAAGAGTCGTGGCTCCATGCTGCAATAGGAAGTCTTTGTTGCGAAATCCCCATAACACACTTATACACGGCATACCCGAATTGCGAGCCGTGTCAATATCTACATCGCTATCACCGATATACACCGCTCCCTCAGCTGTTGTGTTGAGTTGTCGCAGAGCCTCTATGACGGTGTCTGGAGCAGGCTTCTTGCGTATGTCCTCGCGTTCACCGATAGCTACGGGTACGAGCTCTTTGCCGAAGAAGTGTTGGCATAGTTCCTGTGTGGCAGCATAGAACTTGTTGCTTACCACCGCTACCTTTTTTCCGCGTTTGTGCAACTCTTTTAGCATCTCCATCACGCCATCATACGGACATGTTGTGTCAAGATTATGCTTCATGTAGTGCTGTCGGAAGTCCTGATAAGTCTTGTCGAATAGCGGATTATTAAGTCCGTTAGGAATGGCTCGCTCCATAAGTTTCTTTACACCATTGCCCACAAACTGTCGCACTTCGTCAAGTGTTCGCTGTGGCATACCATTGTTTGCCAGTGCGTAGTTGCAGCTCGCAGCAAGGTCGTTGAGCGTAGAAAGTAGAGTTCCATCCAAGTCGAAGATATATGTATCGTACATATTTGTGTTATTTGATTAATTATGATTATTGAAATTGTACGATACAAAAGTACGTATTTTTAGTCAAAGGTGTATAAAATTAATCGCGCGATTAAAAACATAGCATTTATTTTTGTCATATATCATATTTACTCTACCTTTGCAGTGTTTCAGCAATGTAAAAGTTTAAATTATGAGAAAGAGAAAGAATAAGAATCGTAAGTTTCTAACAATCATTGGTGTAGTCCTGTTGGCAGTAGTAGCTTGTGGCTATTGTTTCTTCTTTGCCGGCATGTCGTCGACAGGTGAAACGCAATATGTGTATGTTGACAACGATGACAACATCGACTCTGTCTACACAAAGCTCAGTGGCGTGTCGAGCGGCAGTTCGATGATTGGTTTCAAAACACTTGTAAAGATGAGCGGTTATGCCGACAACGTGCGTACTGGTCGCTATGCTGTGCGTGAGGGTGAAGGTGCCTTCATGGTGTTCCGTCACTTGAAGAACGGCTTGCAGACACCAGTCAGCCTTGTTGTGCCGTCGGTGCGTACTATGGACCGCCTTGCAGCCGAACTCTCCAAGCGCCTTATGATGGACAGTACCGCCCTTTACAAGGCACTCACAGACGAAACTGTCTGCCAAAAGTATGGTTATGACACCACGACAATAGCTGCACTATTTATTCCGAATACATACGATATCTACTGGAATGTGAGTGTGGAAAAGCTGCTCGACCGTATGCTGAAGGAGAACAAGGCATTCTGGAATGCCGAACGTACAAGGAAGGCACAGGCAATGAAACTAACACCGGTAGAGGTGACAACGCTTGCCAGCATCGTCGACGAGGAGACAGCCAATAACGGCGAGAAGCCGATGGTAGCCGGCATGTACTACAACCGTCTCATGCTGCGCAACGCCGAGTATCCGGAAGGAATGCCGCTGCAGGCTGACCCTACAATCAAGTTCGCATGGAAGCGTTTCGACTTGAAACGCATATATAACAACTTGCTGTATATAAAGAGTCCGTACAACACCTACCGCAACCCGGGTCTGCCCCCAGGACCAATCCGTATTCCATCAATAGCAGGCATCGATGCTGTGCTCAATCACGTGCAGCACGACTATCTCTATATGTGTGCTAAGGAAGACTTCAGCGGAACGCATAATTTTGCACGCAATTATAATGAGCATTTACAGAATGCAAAGCGTTATAGTGATGCGCTTAATGACAGAGGAATAAAATAATTAGATTTAATAATTTAATAATGAATAAATTATCAACACTCTTACTTTGTGCCGTCTTGTCTGCCCAGACATTCAGCTCGAAGGTTCATGCAATTGAAACAGAATTATCGGCTGCACATGGCTATGTAGAGACAACCGACGGAACGGTAGGTGCATCAGGTATCAATATGCCTGGCGAAGCGCTCAACTCCAGCGGTCGGCCGCAGATGAACAACACGCTTTCTGCCTGGACATCAACCTCCGTTTGTGCCGTCTATTATTTCCATCATCCTGCAGCAACGGTTTCAAACACTCTGAAACTTAACATCAAGGCGTTGCAGACTGTGCGCTTCCGCCTCACCGTTTCCGACCCCAATTCGCCTGCCACACCTCTTTATACAAAGGAGTTCAGTGCGAAAGGTCCGTTTCTTGGAGGAGATGTGGAGGTCGGTATGGGCGACATAACCTTCACACGCTCAGCTTATTATCGCTATAAACTCGAGTGTATCTCCGGCTGTAATGCCATAAATAACATCAGTCGTTTCAAGTTCTCTACTTCTTCCAATGAGGCTTCGTATGCAGCCAATTATCTGTCGTCGCCATCAGTGCATCTCAACAACTGGCATTCAACAGCATCGGGTGCTCCTTCTGGCGACGGCTACGACTGGCTGTTTGAGGAGATAATGATACCTGCGGAGTCTGACCTCGTTGGCACATACGCCGAGGCGATAGGTGCGCTCAATGGCTATATGGGCATACAGATGAACGGCTATGTAGATGGCGAGCCACGTCACGACGTGCTCTTCTCTATGTGGGATGATGGCTCAACCGACGAAGACCCCAATCTGCCGGAACATCTGCGTGCAGGAGCTGTTGATTGGGATGAAAAGACAACCGTGAACCGATTTGGTAATGAGGGTACAGGTGTGCAGACATATCGTCGCGGCAACTATTGGACACCTGGCACATACGTGCAGTTTATCACCAACTGCCGACCAGAAACCACCTCGTACACTACTGTTGAAAATGGCAAAACCGTGGTGCATGAGCAGCACAATATGCTCGTTTCTACATGGTTCAATGCGTTGGACGGCAAAGGCTGGCAGTATATGGCAACGGTGCGTAAGCGCAACTCGTCTACATATTTCAGCACCTGGTATTCGTTCCTCGAAAACTATGTGTGGACAAATGGTCAAGCTTCGCGTAAAGCTTATTATCGCAATGGTTACGGACGTGCTCGTGCTACTGGCAAGTGGTACAACTTCAACAGTGTTGGTTTCGGACACACCGACGGCGGAAAAGAAGATGGAGCACGTGCCGACTATGGACAGGGTGTTACCGAAAACGCTTCTGATCGTACATTCTTCATGCAGACAGGTGGCTATACTTCCACAAAGCAGACGGCTTCGATTGTGAGTCTTGCAACGGATAACACGGTAGTGGATACTATTGATATCGCTCCGCTTGATCTTCGTGTGCGTCAAGCTATACAGAAAGAAATTGATCGTGCCACGGAAGACGAACTCTTTACGCAGAACCTCTTGGACAAGACGGGCTGGGAGGTGATAGAGAAATCGAGTGAGGAAACATCCGGCGAGGGTACGAATGGTCGTGCTCAGCAGATTATTGATGGTGATAACAATACATATTGGCATCCGCAGTGGCAGGGCGGTACGGCAACGCTGCCACATACAATCGTTGTTGATATGAAAACCATTAATAACGTCGGCGGCTTCCAGTTTAAGATGGGTGACGATCCCACTCGTTTTATAAAAGCTTACGATATATACGGATCTACCGATAATAGCAAGTGGACTCTGCTTTGCAGCGACGACTCAGCTCCTCTCAAGTCGGAGTTCCGAAAAGTTCTCGGCGAGCCGGCAGGCATACGCTACTTCAAGATTGTTGTGCGCCAGACTACAGCCACCGACGGCCCTTGGCTGCGCATCTACGAGGTAGACCTCGCTTCTGGCAAGACCATACGGTCGATGCTCTCAGGCATGGTCACTTGCAACGGCAAGCCGGTGAAGGGTGCCACGGTAAACCTTCGCAGTGCTGAAGCCGTGTATGAAGGTACAAGCGACGAGTCGGGCTACTACAGTATAAATGTCGGCAGAACCGACTTAACTTATCAGCTCACAGCTTGGGCAGATGGCTACTATAGCTATTATGAGAGTCAGCCGATAGAGATTAAGGGTAGTGTGATTAAGGACATTGAGTTGAAGCCAATGACCGCTATCAATAGTGTGTCTATAACTGACGACATCCCTTCGGATGCTGCACGCTATAATATCAGCGGACAGCGAGTAGGGCAGGGCACTCACGGAATAGTTATTGTAAACGGAAAGAAATACTTGGCAAAGTAATTTGTGTGAATATGATTAAGGCTGGAAGATGACTTCCAGCCTTACGTTGTTATAAAGGTCAATTCTCTGTTGCTACACTTCTTTTCTTATTCGTAGCGTATAGCCTCGATAGGATCGAGTTGTGCAGCTTTCTTAGCCGGATACCATCCGAAGAACACACCCGTGAAGGTGCAGACAGCGAAGCTCATGATTATGCTCCACGGCTGTATGTATATAGGCCAGTGGGCTACCAGTTTCACGGCATAGGAGGCTCCGATGCCCAAGCCCACGCCAATGAGTCCGCCGGTTACGCTGAGCAGGATAGCCTCGATAAGGAACTGGCTGAGGATATCCACGCCACGAGCGCCTACACTCATGCGCAGACCTATCTCGCGTGTGCGCTCCGTAACGCTTACGTACATGATGTTCATGATGCCGATGCCGCCCACGATGAGCGATATGCCTGCCACGCAGCCGAGTAGAATGGTCATCATGTCGGTTGTAGAGTTCATCATGCTTGCCAACTCCTCTTGCGAGCGGATGTTGAAGTCGTCGTCGTCAGCCTCCTGCATGTCCGTCGCCTCCTTCAGTTTATGGTTGCGTCGCAGCACGTCGGTTATCTCGTCGATAGCCTTCGACGTGAGGTCTTCGGTTATTGCCGAACAGGTTATTCCGCCGAGATACGTCTGCGCCTTGATGCGTTTCATCACCGTTGTGTACGGCGCAAGCACGAGGTCGTCCTGGTCCATACCCATCGAGTTGTAGCCCTTCTTCTTCAGTACGCCCACCACGCGGAACGGTATGGCGTTGAAGCGTACCACCTTGCCTACGGGGTCCGACCCGTCGGGGAAGAGGTTGTCTACTACGGTCTGTCCCAATATGCACACCTTCGCACTCGACTTGATGTCGGTATCTGTAAACATTTCTCCCTCACTCACAGCGAGTTGTCTGATTTCGAGATAGTCTTGGTTTACGCCGTAGATAGACGACGGCGTGTTGTTGTTGCCGTATATCCACTGTCCGCTGCTGTTCACCGTGGGGCTGATGCCTTTGATGAAGTGGCACTCGTCCTTGATGGAGTTGTAGTCGGTGAGCTTCAGCGTCTCCATCGACGAAGCGTCCTGACGCACTCCGCCCGGACCGCGGTCGGCTCCCGGACTTATCATTATCATGTTTGAACCCATCTCGGCGATGTTCGCCTGAATGCTGCGTTTTGATCCCTGACCGATGGCGAGCATCGTGATGACCGACGCCACACCGATGATGATGCCAAGCGCGGTGAGGAACGAGCGTAGCTTGTTGGCTGCAATGGCGCGAAGGGCTATTTTGAAAAGATTGCTATAGTTCATAATCTATTGTGTTTTGGTGGCTACGGGCGCAGCCACCGTTTTTATCATTTCCATGTGGCTAAATCCGTTTTTGAGGTTTCATTCGTCGGAGCTTGCCGGCAGTGCCGCCAGTCCCTCTTCAGCCGAGAGTATGTTGGTGTTATACTCGTCGCTTATCACATGACCGTCGCGCAGCATAATGTTGCGCGAGGAGTAGTTGGCAATGTCGGGGTTGTGCGTCACGAAGATGATGGTTCTGCCCGCTGCGTGCAGCTTCTGGAAGAGGATGAGGATCTCGAACGAGGTGCGCGTGTCGAGGTTTCCCGTTGCCTCGTCGGCAAGAATCACGGCAGGGTCGTTCACCAGAGCGCGTGCTATCGCCACACGTTGCATCTGTCCGCCCGACATCTGGTTCGACTTGTGGTAGAGGCGTTCGCCCAAACCCACAGCCTGCAATGCTTTCACGGCACGCTCTTCGCGCTCCTTGGCTCCGATAGCGGCGTTGTACATCAGCGGCAGTTCCACGTTCTCCACGCTCGTCGTCTTCGGCAACAGGTTGTAGTTCTGGAAGATGAAGCCAATCTTGCGGTTGCGCAGCACGGCACGCTGCGACTTCGACATCTTGCGCACCGACACTCCGTCGAGATAGTATTCGCCCGAGGTTGGCGTATCGAGACAGCCGAGCTGGTTGAGCAACGTCGACTTGCCCGAGCCCGATTTGCCCATGATGGTGACAAACTCGCCCTCGTATATCTTGAACGACACACCGCGCAGCGCGTGCACCATCTCGTCGCCTACGAGGAAGTCGCGCTTCACGTTGTCGAGTTCTATTACTACTTTCTTTTCGTCCATAGTTCGTAATGTTTATTGTGAATGGTTAGGGTGCGTATCGACCGATGCGGATGCCCGTATCAACCGACGTGGATGCCTGCCCCTAACCTTTAAACGCTATTTATTTCCTTTTGTTCTTTCCCGGAGGGCCAGGTGCGAACGGGCTCTTCTCGCCTTGAGCCTCCATCGGCTTCTCCTCTTCGCCGCCCATCACGTTGAGTCCGGTAACAATCTTTGTGCCCTCGGCTATTCCGCTCACAATCTGTGTGTTCGTGCCGTCGGTCATGCCGATGTTCACCTTGTGTGCCACGATGGAGTTGCCCTCAATAGTCCATACCTTGTTCTTCGCGTTCGCTACGTCCACAATCTTCATCTTGCCCACGGTCTCCATCTGCGGAGTGAAGCGCAGTGCCTTCGACGGCACAGAGAGCACGCCCTTGCGCTCAGCGGTGTATATGGTTACGTTGGCGGTGAGTCCGGGTTTCAGTTTTAAGTCGGCGTTGGGCGCAGAGATAACCACCTCGTATGTCACGACGTTGTTCGTCGTAGTAGCCTCCTGGCGCACCTGCTTCACCTCGCCCTCGAATGTGTCGTCGGGGTAAGCGTCTACGGTGAACGTCACGCGCTCGCCCTCCTTCACGTCGCCTATATCCGCCTCGTCTACGTCAGCCACCACCTGCATGTTCGTCAGATCCTGCGCTATGGTGAACAGCTCCGGCGTAGAGAAGCTTGCCGCAACGGTCTGTCCCTCCTCAACCGACTTCGATAGCACCACGCCGTCGATGGGCGAGGTGATAGTGGCGTAGCCGAGATTGGTCTGTGCGCGTTGCACCTCCTCCTTAGCCGACGCCACCTGCTCCTTAGCCTGCGTGTACGAGAGTTTCGCATTGTCGAAATCGTCGGCAGCCACGAGTCCCTTCTCAAAAAGTGTCTTGTAGCGTTTGTAGTTGGCAGTCTGGTAGTTGAGTTGGCTTTGTGCCGTAGCCAGTTGGGTCTTTGCCGTGTTGAGCTGACTCATAAGGTTGGTCTTGTCAAGCTCCGCAATCACCTGTCCCTTCTTCACTACCGAATTGTAGTCGACGAAGAGTTTGCTTACGATGCCGCTCACCTGCGTACCCACCGTGACCGACGTTACAGGTTCGATAGTACCGGTAGCGGTGATGCTGTTCATGATGTTTGCCGGCGCAACGGCAGCCGTGTCAAACGTAATCGTTTCTTCTTTCTTGCCGCCCGACAATAGCCATACGGCAAGTGTGGCGATAGCAGCAACCGCTGCTATTACCAATGCCTTTTTCTTATTCATATTTACTCTCTAATTATTTTACTTTTACTTAATGTTTCCCGTCTGATAGAACTCCAGCATGTTGAGGTTGAGTATGGCGAGATACTTGCTCTGCAGTTCGTTCTGCTGCGCCTGCAGAAGGTTCGTCTTGCCCGTCATCAGTTCGACGGTGTTCTTCAGTCCCTGCTTGAACTGCTCCGAGAGAAGCTCGTAGCTTGCCTGCGCACTCTCTGTAGAAACGCGTGCCGCCTTGAACTTGTTCTGGTTCGTCACAGCCTGCAGCCAGTAGTTCTCGATAGTGGAGTAGAGCGTGGTCTGCTTGTCCTGCAAGTCGAGCAGATAGCTCTGCTTCTGCAGCTTCGCCTTGTTCACGGCAGTCTTAGTCTGACGGTTGTCGAAGAGCGGAATGCTCACCGTCACGCCGCCGCCCAAGCTGAAGTTGTTCTTTATCTGCGTGCCCCAGGCGTTGTCGCTCATCGACGAAGTAGAGGTCGTAACGCCTGCGTTGAGGCTCACTGTCGGCATTCTGCCCGCCTTAGCCACCTTTATGCCGAGGTCGCTGCTCTCGATGCCGAGCTTGGCGTTCTTTATCTCCGGCCGCTGTTCGAGCGAAGCCGCGTACACGTCGTTCAGTGCCGGCACAGCCTCAAGCGCCATGTCGTCTGTGGTAGAAGGTACGGCGACGTCAAACTCCTCATCGCTCGTTATCTGCAGCAGTTCCTTCAGCTGGCGCTTGTAGTTGCGCAGGTTGCTCTCGGCTTCCACGATGGCGTACTCGTCCTGCGCACGCTGCGCCGTGAGCTGCGCCAGGTCTGCCCGGCTCATCTTGCCCACCTCAACCATTGTCTTGCCGCGCTCCTCGTTAGTCTGGCTCGTTTTCAGACTCTCCTTCGTCACTGAGATAGCCTCGTTCGAGTAGAGTATCTGTACGTAGAGCTGCGCAATCTGCTCGAGTACGCTGTTGGCTGTTGTGGCAGAGTCGAGTCGTGCTTGTTCTACAGCCAACTTGTTCAGCTTCACGTTGTTGCGGTTCTTGTTGCCGTTCCATACCGTCCAGTTTCCCATGAGCGAGTACGATCCGTTGTAGTAGACCTTGTCTACGCTCGACTGCACGTAGCCGTCCGCCACCGTAGCTCTGCCTTGCTGCGGCCACGGCGTGTAGCTTACGTTCTGCGATGTAGACAGGTTGAGCGACGGCAGCAGTGCCGACTGGCTCTGCTTCACGTCCTCCAGGGCGGAATACTCCTGTATCTTCGCCTTCTGCAACTTGATGTTGTTAGCCAAGGCGTAGTCGATGCAGTCTCTCAGCGACCACTGCTTAGCCGCACATTCGGTTGACGGCGACAGCAGGAGAAGTCCTGCCAGACAAGTCATCCCAATCTTCTTCATACTTCAATAATCTTTAATTGATTCATTATTCTTTTATAATCTCTCTATAATAGGAGGGTATGGCATCTTGCCATACCCACGCTGCCTTAAACGCATCCTTTAGTCTACACCTTTCTGCCAGTTTACTTCAGCTGCTGCAGACGCGCGATATACTTGCCGAGTATGTCGAACTCGATGTTCACGCGTGTGCCCACCTTGATGTCGCAGAAGTTGGTGTTGTCGTGTGTGTAGGGGATGATAGCCACGGTGAACGAGTTCTCCGTAGGGTTGCACACGGTGAGCGAAACACCGTTCACCGTAACCGAGCCCTTGTCTACCGTGAAGTAGCCACGCTCCGCCATCTCGCGGTCGAACTTGTACTCGAAGGTGTAGTATGTCGATCCGTCGGCGTCGCGCATCTCCTTGCACACAGCCGTACCGTCCACATGTCCCTGCACGATATGACCGTCCAGTCTGCCGTTCATCAGCATCGAACGCTCTACGTTCACACGGTCGCCCACCTTCAGCTCGCCGAGGTTAGAGCGGTCGAGTGTCTCCTTCATCGCCGTCACGGTGTAGCGGTCGCCGTCGATAGCCACCACCGTTAGGCAGACACCGTTGTGCGCCACGCTTTGGTCTATCCTCAGCTCGTCGGTGAAAGAGCAGGTGAGTGTGAGGTCTACATTCTCTTTATCGTTCTTCAGTGCTACGAGTGTAGCCATTTCTTCTACTATGCCAGAAAACATGGTTCTATAAAATTCTTGTTTGTTGAGTTTAAAATAATGTATGTTCTTAAATTGCGAGTTGTACGCATTTTCGACAAAGTAACGAAATATTTCTTTAACCCCAAAATTTATTATACTAAATTAAGAGTATCTTCTGTAAAACTGCAACAAAAAAGGAGATTACGGCATTTCTGCGTAATCTCCTCGTATAGTTTAAAAAGGGACGCCCAGTGATGTGATGAAACTCCGAGTATACAAGATTTGAGAGCTCTCCGCCTTTGTAATCCACCGGCTTTGCAGCTTAGTCCACTGAGGTTTTATATGGCCCGCCATTGGCAAAAGAAGTCTTCTCGGTTTCGATTTTATTATTGATGAGTATCCCGATCGAACGTGGCGCGCCCCTATGTTTTTTCTGTTTTGCTTGTGCAAAGTTACTACATTCCTTTTATTCTGACAAGTGTTTCGCCCGATTTTATATGTTTGCAATCGACATGATATTGGCAAATACACCTGCTGCCGTGACGCTTGCGCCTGCTCCGTAGCCCTGGATGAGCATTGGATACTCGCGGTAGCGTTCGGTGGTGAGTGCCACGATGTTGTTGCTGCCCTGCAGGTTGTAGAACGGGTGAGTGCTGTCCACCTCCTTCAGTGCCACAGAGAGCTTGCCGTGGTCGAACGTAGCCACGAAGCGCCAGCGTTTGCCTTCCGCGTCGAGCTGCTTGCGTCGTGCTTCGAAGTCGGCATCCAGCTGAGGCAGGTTCTTCCAGAACTCCTCAATGCTGCCCTCGAAGAACTCGTCGGGTATGAACAGGTGTTTCTCCACATCTGTCTTTTCTACCTTATATCCTGCCTCGCGAGCGAGGATTACGAGCTTGCGTATCACGTCTTTGCCCGAGAGGTCGATGCGTGGGTCGGGTTCGCTGTAGCCCTGCTCCTTGGCGCGGCGCACAGCCTCCGACATGGTCACGTCAGCCGACAGCTCGTTGAAGATGAAGTTGAGTGTGCCCGAGAGCACCGCCTCTATCTTCAGAATTACGTCGCCCGAGTTGCGCAGGTCGTTGATGGTGCCGATGATAGGCAGTCCGGCACCCACGTTTGTCTCGTAGCGGAAGAACACGCCACGCGCCAATGCCGTCTCCTTCAGCAAGGCGTACTTCTCGTACGACGACGATGCAGCGATCTTGTTGGCTGCAATCACCGATATGTTGTGCTCCAGCAGCGGCTGGTAAATCTCAGCTACGTCCTTGCTCGCCGTGCAGTCGACGAACACGCTGTTGAAGCAGTTCATCTCTATTATTGCGTCGCGCAGCTTCTTGTCGTTGCTCTCGGGAGCGTCGGCAAGCAGTTCACGATAGTTGGCGAGGTCAATGCCGTCGCGGTTGAATAGTGCCTTCTTCGATGTAGCGATACCTACTACGTTTAGCTTCAGTCGCTTGGTGCGCTTCAGCTCCTCGTACTGGTCGTGTATCTGCTCGAGCAGCTGTCCGCCCACGGTGCCCACACCGCATACAAAGAGGTTCAGCACCTTGTATTCAGACAGGAAGAACGAGTCGTGTATGGCGTTGAGTGCCTTGCGCAGATGCTCGCTCTTCACTACGAACGAGATGTTGGTCTGCGATGCACCCTGCGCACATGCTATCATGCTGATGCCGGCTCTGCCCAATGTGCCGAAGAGCTTGCCGGCTATGCCCGGCACGTGCTTCATGTTCTCGCCTACGACGGCGATGGTAGCCAGTCCGCTCTCGGCGTGCATGGGGAACATGGCACCCGTCTCTATCTCCTTCGCAAACTCGCCGTTGAGCACCTCTACAGCCTCCGCTGCATCCTGGTCGCGCACACCGATAGACGTTGAGTTCTCCGACGAAGCCTGCGACACCATGAACACGCTGATGCCGTTGTCTGCCAGGGCGGTGAAGATGCGGCGGTTCACACCGATGACACCCACCATCGACAGACCGGCTACGGTGATGAGCGTGGTGCCGTTGATGCTCGATATACCCTTGATGGGCTTGTCGTTGTTAGCCACCTTCTGCTTGATGATGCTGCCCTCGCTGTCGGGGTTGAACGTGTTCTTCACGCGGATAGGAATGTTCTTCACGCAGACGGGGTAGATGGTAGGCGGATACACCACCTTCGCACCGAAGTTGCAAAGCTCCATCGCTTCGATGTAGCTCAACTCCTTAATGGTGTAGGCGGTCTTTATGACGCGCGGGTCGGCTGTCATGAAGCCGTCCACGTCGGTCCATATCTCAAGAATGTCGGCGTCGAGTGCTGCGGCGATGATGGCAGCGGTGTAGTCGGAACCGCCACGACCGAGGTTCGTAATCTCGTCGGTGTCGCGGTCTTTGCTTATAAAACCCGGAACAAGCGAAATGCGCTGCAGGTCGCTGAAGGTGCGACGCACGAGGCGGTTGGTCAGTTCGGAGTCGAGAGTGTTCTTATGGTTCTTGCGCACGGTCTTTATGAACTCGCGCGAGTCGTACCACTTTGCGCCCTGCACCAGTGTTGCCACGATGTTCGAGCTGAGTCGCTCGCCGTAGCTCACGATGGCGTCCTGCGTCTTCTTCGAGAGGTCGTGTATAAGGTACACGCCGAAGTAGATGGAGCGCAACTGCTCGAAGAGCGAGTCGACGATGTTGAAGAGCTGCTCGCGCTTGCGCGGGTCGGTGATGATGGTGTCTATCATCTTGTGGTGGCGTTCCACCATAGCCTGGAATTCGTCCTTCCACGCCTCGTCGCCTTTCTGTGCGAGCACTGATGTGGCGATGAGCTTGTCGGTGATGCCGCCCAATGCGCTCACCACGACGATGATGGGCTGCTCCTGCGCCTCTTTCTCTACGATAGCCTTCAGGCTGAGAATACTCTCTACGGAACCCACTGAGGTTCCGCCAAACTTCAATACTTTCATTTCTTTTTGTTCTGTGGTTAATGTCTCCATACCAGGGAGACGCTTGTGTTTCGATGCTGACGTGGCTCGTAGCGCAGTGCAACTGGCGTGCGTCGGGGTCCTCTTTACGAGCGAGGTTTCACGCTACTCCGTGGTCGTCATCTGCGTCAAGCGACAGCGTTAGCACCATGTCGTTGACAATAAAGTTATTGGGATGTGGGGACAAAATTACGAAAAATGTTCTTAAAACGTTTCATTTCTTATGAAAATCGCATAAGTTTGCGTAATTTTGTACCCTAATAGGAGGATATGGCATCTTGCCATATCCACGCACCCCACCAGGGGGTGCAGTGGTCTCCACTGCACCAACCAAGCAAAAAATAACAACATAAAGATATTAATAGGAGGATATGGCATCTTGCCATATCCACGCACCCTTCAAAAAAATAACAACAAATAAATATGATTCAGGAATTTCAAATACGAGTGCTGCCCGTGGTAGCCTCGAGCGAGCAAAACATAATAAGCTACATTGCCGACGAGAAGGGCATCGACGCGCGCACCGTCAACGCTGTGCGTGTGCTGAAGCGTAGCATCGACGCACGCCAGCGCACCATCTTCATCAACCTCACCGTGCGTGTCTACATCAACGAGATACCGCAGGATATGGAGTACGTACACACCGAGTACGGCGACGTGAGCCATAAGCCGCAGGTCGTGGTGGTAGGAGAGGGCCCCGGCGGACTCTTCGCTTCGCTCCGACTCATCGAACTTGGCTTGCGCCCCGTCGTGCTCGAGCGCGGCAAAGACGTACGCCAGCGCAAGGTAGACCTCGCCAACATCACTAAGACACAGGCTGTAGACCCAGAGAGCAACTACTGCTTCGGCGAGGGCGGTGCTGGTGCCTACTCCGACGGCAAGCTATACACTCGCTCCAAAAAACGTGGCAGCACAGAGAAGATTCTCAACGTCTTCTGCCAGCATGGAGCCTCTACGTCTATCCTCGTCGACGCCCATCCGCATATCGGTACCGACAAACTGCCGCAGGTTATCGAGGCGATGCGCAACACTATCATACGCTGCGGTGGCGAGGTCCACTTCCAAACCAAGATGACCCGACTGCTGCTCGAGGGCGACAAGGCGGTGGGCGTTGAGGCTGTCGACCTGCAGACGGGTGCCGAGAAGACATTCCGTGGACCGGTCGTTCTCGCCACGGGCCACTCCGCACGCGATGTCTACCGCTATCTCGCCGAGGCGAAGATCGAGATTGAGGCGAAGGGCATCGCCGTCGGCGTGCGCCTTGAGCATCCATCGCAGCTGATAGACCAGATACAGTATCACTCGCGCAACGGACGCGACAAGTATCTGCCCGCTGCCGAGTACAGCTTCGTGACGCAAGTGGACGGCCGCGGCGTCTACTCGTTCTGCATGTGTCCCGGCGGTTTCGTCATTCCGGCAGCCACCGACAAGCAGCAGATTGTGGTGAACGGCATGAGCCCCAGCAACCGCGGCACACAATGGTCAAACTCGGGCATGGTCGTAGAGACACGCCCCGAGGACGTGGGCGGCGACGAGAACGATCCGCTGCGCGTGATGCACTTCCAGAAGGAACTGGAGCGTGCGTGCTGGCAGCAGGGCAACATGAAGCAGACCGCTCCAGCGCAGCGCATGGCAGACTTCGTGAACAACCGCCTGAGCTACGACCTGCCCAAGAGCAGCTATGCCCCCGGACTCATATCCTCGCCCCTTCACTTCTGGATGCCGCAGCACGTGGGTAAGCGCCTGCAGGAAGGCTTCAAGAAGTTCGGCAAGATGAGTCACGGTTTTCTCACCAACGAGGCGATACTTATCGCCACCGAGACCCGCACCTCGTCGCCCGTGCGCATCACCCGCGACTTCACCACGCTGCAGCACGTCCGTATACAGGGGCTCTTCCCTTGTGGCGAGGGTGCAGGCTACGCCGGTGGCATCGTCTCTGCTGGTGTCGACGGCGAACGTTGTGCAGAAATGTGTGCAGAGTATCTGAAAAATTAAGTTTTGCGAAAAAATCTACCATATCTTCCAGTTTTCTTATAATTCTCTGTATCTCAGACATATAAGGGATGGTAGATGGCTGGCAGATAGCTGGAGGATAGTCCGAATCTTCCAGTTATCTGCCATTTATTATAGCAGTGACAACGATGTTGCGGTAGCGTGACAACGATGTTGCGGTAGCGTGGCAACGATGTTTCGGTAGCGTGGCAATAAAGTTTCGGTAGCGTGGCAATAGCTAAATTTACCTGTTGGCGGAATTAATTTAGTGCATATTTAATTCTGCCAATGGGCTTGTCGTTAATGAAGTTTACGTATTGCAGAATGGTAAGTGCACTAATTTTGCCAATGATTCTGGCAAACAAACCATTCGTTATTTTCGCGTAGTTCCTGATGACCAAGAACTGGTCTGTAAGTTGTGAGAATATTGTCTCAATCCTCTTTCTTGCCTTTGCAAACGGAATGAATGTCGGTTTCCACTCCTTTTGGTTGAGCCGATACGGACACTCTAGTCTTATGTGTGCGGTTTCGAACAAGTCAAGCTGTACGTCAGCTCCAATATACCTTTTGTCACCATAGATGCTACAGTCGTGATAAGTATGTTTTACATCCTTCATATAATGGAGGTCAGCCACACTTGCCTTTGACAGATCATAGGAATGAATAACTCCACTTAACCCATAGAGAGTGTGTAACTTATAATCAAAATAATACGTGTTCTGCGAAGCACAGAAGCCGAAGTCGGGAGCTTGCGAGAAATTGCCGGTACGTCCCATCTTGCAACGTTTTCCTCTTGCAACCCTACAGACCTCTATCGGCTTGGAGTCAACAAAGAATTGTTCCTCTCCGCCATCCATTTCCATGGCAATCCGCTTGCGCAGTTCCTCACACAGGCCTGCCGTTTTCTTCCTACGGTCATTGAACTGTCTCCCTGATATGAGATTGGGAATATTGTCCTTGTACTCTTGCAATTTATAGTCGAACAACCACTCCTCACTATCAATGCTCTCGGTCTCTGCTGTCAGGGATAGCGCCACCACTTCCAAATCCGAAAACTTGGGAACAGGACCACGACGTGGAACATTACCAGATTCATTGACGAGATTTTCAGAGAATTGCTTGCATATCTCAAGTATTTTGACGAATTTTGTATAAAGGTTGTACATACGGTGGTTTGAACTTAATGTTTTGATCACCACTAAGTTGCTAAAAATCAGCGACATATACAACCTTTTACTCATATTTATCAACTTAAATTAATTCCGCCAACGGGTATTCTTTATAGAGTGCTCATCGAAAATAAATAATCAAATATGGCAGTATTGTTTGACGCATTTAGTTATCGGGTAAACAAAACTCCTGACGGTCTCTATTATGACCGTTGGCATGGTAATATGTTCCCTGAAATTTCTATGCCTGAAAAGTTGTATTTCTTGGATAGGATCATTTCTGCACTTTTAACGCACAATAAGCTTTTTATTAGAACAGACTCAATAGAAGAAATGATTGAGTGTATAGGATTTGATGCGTTCAGAATGCTTTATAATAGAGACGAATTGGAAATTTTAGATAACTGGTGGGTGCCTTCTTTTATGTATAGTAAAGATACTGTTTTCTATGTGAACATGCATGAGAAGCAATATCAAGATAAGATATGCTCTCGTCTATTAGAACGCAAAGGAACAGAGGTCTCACGCTTTACAAATTCAATTTTAAAGAATGTGTGTAACACATCTGCATCCGATACATATGAATTTTGGGACAATACATCAAAAGAAAATATGTATGAAGATTTTTCTTTCAATGATAGAATTCGTGCTCTTTTGAATATTCAGTCTGAAACCATCATGTCTATTTCAAATGAGAATGATACTTGGTCTGCTGTAAGACTTTGTTTATTCGAACGAAGTTTAGAATGGTCTAAACAGCTTAAAACAGATGAAATTTTGCTTGAAGATGAAGCAAAAAGATACTTATTATACAAAAGTGACATTCAATCATATAGCACTATCCAATATTTCAAACGGGTTCTTTATGCTAAAGGCTTTCCTAATTTGTCGATTTTATACTATAACGATGTGATTTCAATGAAAGATATTATCAGAGTTAGAGATAAGGTCGCTTTTGGAAAATTTACGTCCTGGCTTAAAAACAATAATTATAATGTTAGGGAATTGGAATTAGCTTTGTTAAATGGACGTTCAAGCAACAGTATTGAAAAATGGTTAAGATGGGCAGTTGTTTGTGGCGCACCGTTACTTTTACAAACAGAGCCAGTTGTGCAGACATTTACAAGTATAGGATTGAGTTTTATAGAACAGCTTTTACCACAATTTTCTGGGCAACAAATTCCAGTAATATACTTTGATGGTGTTTTATCAAAGCAATTTAACTCAAGTAAGATGAGAAGAAAAATGCAATCAAAGTTTGGTTTTTAGCTGATATAGATTACAAGAACATATAAAAAAATAGCAGTCCTATTGTCAATACTCCAAGTTTATCTTCCTTGCGGTGAATGTTATCACAAACGATAACAATCTTTCAAAAAGGACGAGCTTATCATACAGGTTGACTTTGGACCACAACCAATAGATGCAAAAAAACGACTAGCCATTCTTCTGATTCTTAAGGAGTGATACAAACGCAAGTCTGTTATTTCCGCTTTCCAATTACCCATAGTAAAGTGGATTGATAACATTGGTGATTCAACTCTGGCTGATGCAATAATGGATATTTTGTATCGAATGCGAATAAAATTGTATTAAGAGGCGATAATATGCGACAGAATAAGAAAAAACAATTACCTTTGTGAGTGATAATGCAAACCGCAATGTATTGGTACCGATTCGAGCGCTACGGATGGCACCAATTGTAGTGCTAGAGTACACTCTGTGATACTCTACTATTTTATATGATTGCATATATTGTGAAATAATTATGAATATAACTCACTTTTATGAATACTAATCTTATAACAATTCTGAATATCGGAAGCTATAAATACTGCTACGAAAATGGTAAGTTCACATTCTATGACAATAGAATTAGTGATATTACAATGGAAAATTACAATTCAAGTCTATATTCTGCCATTAGGCAGGAACGTATTGTCATATTAGATTTATCAATGTGCCCTAATGTACCAAAGGTAATTAACGGTTTCCCTTATATTACAGAAATTATAATGCCAACATTAACGGATAACATACCATCTATTGCCAAATGCCCAAAATTGGAAAAGGTAACATTTGATTCTTCTACCATAACAATATTAAAGGAGAAATCATTTGATGGGTGGCCACCTATCAAACAGATTTCCTTTGGAGAAGATTTTGGATATACATTGTCCTTTTGTATAAGCCCAAATGCACAAATAGACAGTTTGGACTTTTCACTATGCAAGCATATGCATTTAACAGAGCATGCTTTTCAACGAAGCAGGATTAAAAGTATAAGCTTACCTGATCATATAACAAATCTGCCCGAGTATGTTTTTTGCGATTGTCCTAATCTTGCTTCCATATTAGCAATTGGTGTCATCAAAATTCATTTCAAAGCATTAAGAAACTGCAACTCTTTAGAACACTTAAAGTTTGCAGAAGAATTCTATGCAGATAATTTTGATAGGTATTTTGATGAAAGAAATTATGATACTTCAAGATGTGGAATCGAAATAGGCAATGATGATAAATATTCGTACATATGGTGCCTAACTGATTTTAGGTTTTATTATACAGATCGTTTAAGTGATGAATGGTCAAATAGAATCTTCAGTTTTAATCACATAAACCAACGCTCTTTTTGTATATCTTTCGGAAATATTGACATTTATAGTAATTATAAAGATCATTATGCTTCGAATATATCTGAGGGCTTTCTTAAAACCTCGTGGCGTTACAAAATAACTCACAATGGAATAAATATTGGAGTTGAAGATTTACAAAATAATGCGATTCTACACTATTATGAAGTCAATAAAAGGTTAAAGACTGACATCAGAGATGTAATAAAACAAATTGAAGAAGAAGTTGACAAATTGGATATTGACAGTATAATAGACTCATATGAAACGACTGTATCAGAATGGACTCAAACAAAAATTGGTGGTGATGACAGATTTTATTCTAAAACACGCAGAGGTTCCTATTATTCTGATGCATATTTAGAAACCATATTGCCAAGTTATCATAGCGAATATGAAGATCATGGATATACTACAAAATGGTCTTGGACATCAAAGGAGGAAATAGATAAAATGCACTTGGAAGATAGTAGAATCAGAGAAGTGGCTAAAAAGTCGTATTCAAAAGAAGCTCATATAACCTATCTAATAAAAGAATATATTCAGTACATCGCTAATAAATCTGCGGAAGTAGAACAATATTTACACATTGGACGCGCAAAAGAAATCTTTGAACAATATGGCTTTCTTCATGGAAAAGAGCGTGTTTCAAAGTTGAATAAAGTCATTATTTTATAAAAGGTTCTTGCAATTTCCAAAGGTAGCATTGCAGCAAGAAACACTGTTAGTTACGGCTGCTAGCAATGATGCGGCAGAAATGCCATCTCCTTACCTATGATTTTATATCAGCTATAGCTAAGTGTGATTAAGTATATCGGGTTAGACCTGTTAAATAAATCCACTTTTGCGTGATTTTTTCATCAGAAAGTACGTATTTTTTATAAGTGATTGAGAATGAGATAAGTTTTTATCTCATAA
>ERZ1034710.237-NODE-237-length-20318-cov-4.158812_pt1 | contig 20318 bp, 17 predicted proteins | sample MGYA00520597_ERZ1034710 | MGnify/ENA primary metagenome ERZ1034710 (study PRJEB33766, sample SAMN09781714) | gut metagenome | biome: gut microbiome | host: Homo sapiens | place: Madagascar | study: EMG produced TPA metagenomics assembly of the PRJNA485056 data set... | reverse complement strand
GTTAAAAAATAATTGCGAAAGCGTCGATTTGTGTTTACAAGACAAATATAAACCCATATATGAAATTAGTCAATAAGAAATAGTTAAATATATGAAATTAAAATAGGAGAGTAGCATGGCTGTAATAGAAAATATTATCAAGATCATGAACCAAAAAGGCATTACAGCATATAAGCTGGAGAAAGAAACTGGAATAAATGCAGCAACTTTCACACACTGGAAAAACGGAACACAACCATCAGCGGATAAACTCGAGAAAATAATTGAATATATGAAAGTATCACCAAATGAAATATTCGGCTATCAAGATGATACATTTCTGACAGAGAACGAGCAGGAGCTCCTGGAGCAGTTCCGAAAATTATCTGACCGGGATCAGATAAAATTTATAGGGAGAATAGAGGAATTCACAAAAGAAAGGGGAAATCATAATGAGTGAAGCAATATTCGGATATTCAATGGTAGGGGTAATAATCTTAATCGCGATCATCACAATCAAGGTACATGAATATAGGCATCCAAAACCAAAGAAAAGAGAAAAACCCATCAAACCAGTAATATCAAAAGATCCGGTAATCGATGAAACACCAATCAAGCTAAACGAGGATCCCAGATATAAAGACTTCATTAATGCACAATGGGACGAAATGAACAAATAAGGTGCCATACGGTCACTTCCTTATATTATATCGACCTAGATAGCTACGGACCAGAAGGTCGTGGGTTCGAATCCTGTCACGTACATCTAAGGCCCCGGAGATGATGTCTCCGGGGTTTTTGCATTTCATTTTAGAAAAGTTTTAGAAATACTTCCCACTCCGTATATTTACGTAGTACTTATGTCATGCTAAAATAATGAGGTAAATGGAGGAAGCTGTATTAGTATGAACAAACAGGATTTTATAGACCGGCTGCGGATGGCACTGAACGGACGCGTGTCCCCCGGCTTGGTTATGGATAATGTCAATTATTACGAAGATTATATTAATACGGAGATCCGGAAGGGCCGTACGGAAGAAGAAGTACTGGAGAGCCTGGGAGATCCGAGACTGATTGCGCGTACGATCATTCAGACCAATGGCGGCGACAATCGCTCCGGCTATCGTAATACCGTCTATGGAAACGGAGAATACAGAGAAGCGGCAGGATCGACGGTACATCACAGTTATAACGGAGACCGCAATGGCGAATATGGCACCCATCGGAGTAAAATGACAGATGTATTAGCGAAGCTGCCGGTCTGGGTCTGGATTATTCTGGGGATCCTTGTGGTGGTATTGGTGATCAGCGCAGTATTTTCAGTACTATCCTTCCTGGCACCGGTATTGATCCCGATTCTGGTAGTATTGTTTTTGGTAAAACTGTTTCGAGACTGGCTGAACTGATAAATAACGATAATAAAAGAGCTATCAGGGGGAAGCTGATGGCTCTTTTGAGGGGAGTATAAATAAATAATACATAAGGGTGCAAATAGAATCATGAAGGGTTCCTCTATTCACATTTATTATTATAGTACTAATGTCATAAAAATGCAAGATAAAAATTAGTTCTAAAGTACCACAAAATGAAAGGCATATTTTTGTGAGAGATAGACATACTACTCCTGTAACTAAAAAATCCTGTTAGGAGGTCACAGATATGTCTAATAATTACGATCAGAACAACGAGAACAAGTACAGTAACTCTTATGGCGAGAACCAGAACTCTCAGAATAAGCAGAGCAGTAAGAATCAGAACAAGAATCAGAGTAAGAACCAGAATAGGGATCAGAGCGAGAATAAGGAGCAGAACAAGAACTGCTAGTTTTTGTGCATAAGAAGTCAGGGGCGTTCGCAGGAACGCCCCTATTTACATATTTTTGGAATACATATATAATGATTTTATGACTGATGAGATATGGAGGAATGAATGAGACGTTTTGAATTGATCGCCCCCTGCCATTTCGGTATGGAATCGGTGCTTAAGAGAGAGATCACAGATCTCGGATATGATATTACGGACGTGGCAGACGGCCGTGTGACTTTTTTCGGTGATGAAGAAGCTTTATGCAGAGCTAATATTTTTCTGCGCACAGCGGAGAGAATTCTGATCAAGATCGGAAGCTTTCACGCAGAGACATTTGAGGAACTGTTTCAGGGAACGAAAAGTCTGCCCTGGGAAGACTACATACCTAAGGACGGTAAGTTCTGGGTAGCAAAAGCAGCCAGCGTAAAGTCCAAATTATTCAGTCCTTCGGATATCCAGTCTATTATGAAAAAAGCCATGGTGGACCGGTTGAAATCACAATATGAAATCTCCTGGTTCCCGGAGGATGGTGCAAGCTTTCCGGTCAGAGTGTTCCTTATGAAAGACGAAGTAACGGTGGGACTGGACAGTACCGGAGAATCCCTGCATAAGAGGGGGTACCGGAAGCTGACGGCAAAAGCGCCCATTGCGGAGAACCTGGCAGCGTCGCTGATCATGCTGACTCCCTGGAACGGAGGAAGGATCCTGGTGGATCCTTTTTGCGGAAGCGGTACGTTTCCGATAGAAGCAGCCATGATGGCGGCCAATATGGCCCCCGGCAGGAACCGGAGCTTTACGGCAGAAGAATGGCCACATATTGTAGGAAAGAAAATATGGTATGATACCTGCGATGAAGCGGAAGAGATGGTAGACCTGTCAGTGGAGACGGATATCCAGGGATATGATATTGATGAGGATATGGTAAAAATAGCCCGGGAAAATGCGCGTATGGCCGGTGTGGATAAGCTGATCCATTTTCAGAGAAGAGGCGTGGAAGATCTCCATCATCCGAAAAAGTATGGATTCATTATAACTAATCCGCCCTACGGAGAACGATTGCAGGATAAGAGCCAGATGCCGGCACTTTACCGTACCATAGGGGAACGTTTTCGTGAACTGGACTCCTGGAGCATGTATCTGATCACTGCTTACGAGCAGGCAGAGAAAGATATCGGACGGAAAGCAGACAAGAACAGGAAGATCTATAACGGAATGATGAAAACCTATTATTACCAGTTTTTGGGACCGAAGCCGCCGAAGAGAAGAGAAATATAACCTTTCATGAAGAAACGATTGCAAATCAGAGACCAAAAACAAAATAGGAAGGTGACATTGGTCCTCTGGCTCCTGTTGGGAACATTTTCCATGGTAGCAATGCTATGGACAGCGGCGCACAAGACGGTGGTGATTTCCGCACGAAGCCAGGAGCAGGGAGAACTGATCCCGGAATACCGGACGGAACAGACCGGAGAGATGCAACTGCCCATGCAGACGGATCAAAAATCCGACAGGCAGATCTGTATACCACTGGAATCGGGAACGAAGGCGGAGAATGTAGTGGTGGAGAACCATTACATGGAGAAGGAACTCTGGATCTACATAGAAAACGGAAGAAAAGCATTCTATAAGGAACAGAGGATCACAGGAGATCTGAATCCTGTGGAAAAAGGAATCTGCGAAGCACAGAACGAAGGTGTGCTGCTGAGATTTTCGATGCGGGAAGTGTTGGAATATCACAGCACTCTGGAAGAAGGATACTTATGGGTCGATTATGTCAGCCCCAAGGAACTCTATGACAGGATCGTGGTATTGGATCCTGTGGGAGGCGGCAGAGATCCCGGTGTGACGGCTTCCGGCTGTCAGGAAAAAGAAGTGGCGCTCAGTGTTGCCAGACAGGCAGCCCAGCTGATGGAAGACCGGCAGGTGAAGGTATATCTTACCCGTACAGAGGATACCGATGTTACGAAAGAGGCAAGAAGGCAGTTCGCCGACTGGGTTGGAGCAGATCTGTATCTGGAGATCGGATTGTCGTCAGATCCGGAGGATGCGTCGGTCTATGGGATCAGCGGAGAATATAATGATGAATATTATATTCCGGAGTTCGGCAACCTTCAGTGGGCCGATTGCGTTACAAGGCAGGTTACGGTGGCGGCCAGCAATCGGGCAGTGGGACTGTTCCCGGCAACAGAGGAAGATGTCCTGTGGGAGATCGCAATCCCGTCAGCCAGAATCTCTCTGGGGTATGTGACGAACGCTGCTGAGAGACAACTGCTGATACAGGAGGACTATCAAAAAAAGCTTGCACAAGGTATTGCGGAAGCGATTAACGAGGTTTATACTAATACGCAATGATGGATAAATCATATGTGGTGAGGAGTGGAATATGCAGGGAAGAATCGTATTTGCAACCGGTAATGCCGGTAAGATCAAAGAGATCCGTATGATCATGGAGGACACCGGAATGGAGGTGGTATCCATGAAGGATGCGGGGATTACGGCAGATATTGACGAGAACGGAAAAACCTACGAGGAAAATGCTTTGATCAAGGCCAGAGCGGTGGCAGCGTTTACGAATGACATTGTCATGGCGGATGACTCCGGACTGGAGATTGACTATTTGAATAAGGAACCGGGGATATACTCTGCAAGATATCTGGGAGAGGATACCCCGTATTCTGTGAAAAACGCGAATCTGATCCAGAGACTGGAAGGGGTGCCGGAGGAACAGCGGACAGCCAGATTCGTGTGTGCCATTGCCGCTGTATTACCGGACGGAAGAGAACTGACGACCCGGGCTGCGATTGAGGGCAGGATCGGATATGATGAAAAAGGGAAGAACGGATTCGGATATGACCCTATTTTCTATGTACCGGAGTTCGGAAAGACAACCGCGGAACTTACAGAGGAAGAGAAGAACCAGGTCAGCCACAGAGGAAAAGCGCTGCAGCTGATGAAAGAGGAACTTAAAAAATATGAAAATATTGATCGTAAGTGACACCCATAAAAAGAACGAGAATTATTTCAAAGTGCTGGAAATGCATCATCCGGATATGGTGATCCACTGCGGTGATGCGGAGGGGAGTGAGTATGCCCTGTCTGCTGCAGCAGAATGCCCGGTATATATTGTGTTGGGAAATAACGATTTCTTTTCGAATCTGCCCAGAGAGATCACCCTGGATATCGGACCCTATAAGGTATGGGTGACTCATGGACATAATTATTATGTCTCCATGGGGAATGAGACGATCAAAAAAGAAGCCATTGATCGTGGTGCGGATATTGTATTGTATGGACATACACACCGCCCGGTGATCGATATCGATGACGATATCATTGCGGTGAATCCCGGAAGCCTGTCTTATCCAAGACAGGAAGGACGTCAGCCTTCCTATGCCATTATGGAGATCGACAGAGAGGGAAAAGCACATTTTACCATTGCCTATCTACGATAACGGTTTAGGTATAAAATATGTATCACAGACGCATGAGTCCTGCAACTTTTCTCTTGACAGATAGAAAAAATCTAGGTTATAATTACACCTGCGTTGTCGGAGATTCCGATGTGACGCAGCCTCGGGGTGTGGCTCAGCTTGGCTAGAGCACCTGGTTTGGGACCAGGGGGTCGCAGGTTCGAATCCTGTCACCCCGATGCGTAACTTGAGTTTTGTGTTTATTTTTCAAAAAATTAGTACAAAACTGTTGACAAATGATGTCAGATAAGTTACAATATGCTTCGTCGGTTTGCTAATGTAGATGACTGACAGATATGTGTTCGTAGCTCAGCTGGATAGAGCAACGGCCTTCTAAGCCGTGGGTCGGGGGTTCGAATCCCTTCGAGCACATTTGAGATAAGGAAGACTTTTGGTCATCACTGTCTCGCATGGTGGGTATAGCGCAGTTGGTTAGCGCGCCAGATTGTGGCTCTGGAGGCCAAGGGTTCGAATCCCTTTATCCACCTTTTTTCATTAGTGAAGTGTCGTAATGGCACGCTTGGTGTCATATTTATAGGGCTATCGCCAAGCGGTAAGGCACAGCACTTTGACTGCTGCATTCGCTGGTTCGAATCCAGCTAGCCCTGTTTTTATTATGGGGTATTAGCTCAGTCGGTAGAGCACTTGACTTTTAATCAAGTTGTCGGGGGTTCGAATCCCCCATGCCTCACTTGATGTTACGATATCCTGACAACATACATCATTTTTTCCATTCTCAAAAACCCCGCTTGGGGCTTTTTTTTATGCGAAAGGAGCACTTTTATGCAGACCAAAGAAAACAAAATGGGTGTCATGCCCATTGACAAATTACTGATCTCTATGTCCCTGCCTATGATGATCTCCATGCTGGTGCAGGCACTGTACAATATCGTGGACAGCATCTTCGTCTCCAGGATCAATGAATACGCACTTCGTGCAGTATCCCTGGCATTCCCGATCCAGAGCCTGATGATCGCCGTAGCAGTGGGAACGGCAGTGGGTATCAATGCGTTTCTGTCCAAGACTCTTGGAGAGAAGGATTTTGAGAAAGCTGATATCATTGCCAGAAACGGTATTTTTCTTGCGATTGCAAGCTACGTGGCTTTTGCGGTGATCGGTCTGTTGGTGAGCCGCCCCTTTTTTGCCAGCCAGACGGAAGTCTTAGAAGTACGGGAGTACGGAGTGACGTATCTGACGATCTGTTGTGTGGCGGGAATGGGTATTTTTCTCCAGACGACCTTTGAGAGATTGTTACAGGCTACCGGTAAGACTTTCTATACCATGATCACGCAGGGAATCGGTGCGATCATCAATATCATTCTGGATCCGATCCTGATCTTCGGCTATTTCGGAATGCCCCGGATGGGAATCGCCGGTGCGGCGGTGGCTACCGTTATCGGGCAGATCATAGCTGCAATTCTTGCTCTGGTATTTAATCTGAAATGTAATCGGGAACTGAATATTTCCATGAAGGGATTTCGACCGAACGGACATCTGATTGTGCAGATCTATAAGGTGGGAGCGCCTTCCATAGTTGTACAGGCTATCGGCTCTCTGATGACTTACGGCATGAATCTCATCCTGGCGGCATTCGGTTCCGCACAGACGGTATTTGGTATTTATTTTAAACTTCAGAGTTTTGTATTTATGCCGGTATTTGGTCTGAATAACGGAATGGTGCCTATCATTGCCTATAATTACGGTGCCGGTCATAAAGACCGTGTAATTAAGACGATCAAGCACAGCGTGGCATATGGTGTGGGTATTATGTTCGTGGGATTACTTGCGATGCATATTTTCCCGGCACAGCTTATGCGCATGTTTGATGCGGAGGAGAGCCTGATCGCCATCGGAGCGCCTGCCCTGGAGACCATTTCGCTGAGCTTTGTGTTCGCCGGGTTCTGCATTGTGGCGGGAAGTGTATTCCAGGCATTGGGGAACGGTGTCTACAGTATGATCGTATCTGTGGCCAGACAGATGTGTGTGCTGCTCCCGGTGGCAAAGCTGTTGTCACTGAGTGGCGAAGTAACGTTGATCTGGTGGGCATTTCCCATTGCGGAGTTAGCCAGTGTGCTGTTAACATCGTATTTCTTGGTAAGAATCTACCGGAAAGTCATCTGTCACATCGGAGAGCCAGTCGTGCAGGATGCTTGACAAGTTTATGGGTGGCAGAGTATAATTAGGCGTGTTCTTTTGTGGACACGTAAGCGGTTATGGCGGAATTGGCAGACGCGCTGGTTTTAGGTGCCAGTGGTTACCCGTGTGGGTTCAAATCCCACTAACCGCATTTGTTAGTACTTGCAATTCCGAATGCCGGTGCTATAATAAGGATGGCAGAAGATTGCTGCAGTACCCGGAAGCATAGCTCAGCCGGGATGAGCGTTCGCCTCACACGCGAAAGGTCAGGGGTTCGAGCCCCCTTGCTTCCATTTTTAGTAACTATCCAGAGCGACGGAAAAGTACTGGATAGTTTTTTTTATCAAATCAAAGGAATACAAAAGCAATGAAAGAAAACGTAAGAAAACAGGGAATTTTACTGCCGGTATCCAGTATCCCTTCTGCATATGGGATCGGAACCTTTGGAAGGGAAAGCTATCGTTTTGTAGACTTTCTGGAGAAGTCCGGCAACAGGTTGTGGCAGATCCTGCCGCTCGGACCTACCGGATACGGAGACTCTCCTTATCAGTCGTTTTCCACTTTTGCGGGGAACCCTTACTATATCGATCTGGAGCTTCTGATCGAAGAGGGACTTTTGACGAAGGAGATCTGTGACGGTTATGACTTCGGAGACAATGAACATTACGTGGACTATGAGAAGATCTATCTGTCACGGTTCAAAGTCCTGAAGATCGCATTTGAGAATGCGAAAAAACAGGGACTTATGGAAAGCCAGGAATATCAGAAGTTCATCACGGACAATGCCTATTGGCTGGATGATTATGCCCTGTATATGGCGGTGAAAAATGCATTCGGCGGCGTCTGCTTTATGGAATGGGACGAGGATATCCGTCTCAGAAAAGCGGCAGCGCTTCGCAAGTACCGCAAAAAGCTCTCGGATGAGATCGCATTTTACTGCTTCCAACAGTACCTGTTTGCTAAACAGTGGAAAGAATTGAAGGCTTATGCGAATAAAAAGGGCATAGAGATCGTAGGAGATATTCCTATCTATGTAGCTTTTGACAGTGCCGATACCTGGGCGAATCCCAAGCTGTTCCAGTTAGATAAGGAAGGACGTCCCATCGGTGTGGCAGGCTGCCCGCCGGACTGCTTCTCCGAGACCGGACAGTTGTGGGGCAATCCGCTCTATGATTGGAAATATCATAAGAAGACCGGTTACGAATGGTGGATGCAGCGTATTGCATATTGCTATCAGTTATACGATGTACTCCGTATTGATCATTTCCGGGGATTTGACGAGTACTGGTTCGTACCTTACGGAGATCCTACGGCACAGAACGGTCACTGGGAGAAGGGACCGGGCTATGAACTGTTTGCTGTGATGAAGAAGAAACTGGGCAAAAAGAAGGTCATCGCGGAGGATCTCGGATTCCTGACCCCCAGCGTGATCCGTCTGGTGAAAAAGACAGGTTACCCGGGAATGAAGATCCTGCAGTTTGCTTTTGATGCGGGAAATGACAGTGAATATCTGCCTCACAACTATGATAAAAACTGTGTAGTCTATACCGGAACCCACGATAACGATACTACGGTAGGATTTATACAGAACATGCCAGAGAAGGATAAGAAGTTCGCAAAGAAGTATCTTGGACATAAGAATGATAAAAAGCTTTGCTTTGAGATCGTCCGGGCGGCATTGTCCAGCTGCGCGGATACCGCCATCATTCCCATGCAGGATTATCTGGAGCTGGACAGCAGTGCCAGGATCAATATTCCCTCCACGTTGGGATGCAACTGGAAGTGGCGCATGGATAAGGATGCGTTGGATCCGAAGCTTGCGAAGAAGATCTATAAAATGGCAAAATTATATGCAAGAGAATAGACAGGAGCGGAGGGCTTAAGACCTTCCGCTTTTTGTGTATACAAATCGAGTAGGAGCCAGCCGGATTGATTATATAGAAATCCCTCTTTCCACTGCCTGGACTAGCATTTTTTAGTGGACTTTTTGCAAAACAGGTGGATTTTTTTGCGCTCTTATGGAAAAAAGGGGGATATTGTGGTATGGTATGCAATATATTGCGTGAAGTCTGTAAGGGGACTTTAACGAGAAGAGGTGGAACATGCGCCATAATGCTGACAGAACAGGCAGAAACAGGGGACAATGGATTGTCATTGGATTTATGGCTTTTGTTATCATAGTCATTTCGATATGCACGGTAATATTTCGTTCCTATGTGCGGGAGTTTCATAAAGTAACAGATAAGGAAAAGTATGATCAATACTATGTGATGATCACGGAAGACCGGAAATCGGATTTCTGGCAGTCGGTATATCGTGGTGCTTACGAACGTGGTCAGGAAGAAAATGTATATGTGGATCTGCTGGGAGAACATTTGTCGCAGGAATATTCCAGGGAGGATCTTATGAGGATAGCCATGACTTCTGGTGTTGATGGTATTTTTGTGGAATCCGATGAGAGTGATGAAATGCTACAGATGATTGATGAGGCGGTAGAACGGGGGATTCCTGTGGTTACCCTGTATGGTGACAACACACATAGTGAAAGATGCAGCTTTGTCGGTGTCGGAAGCTATAATCTGGGAAGAGAGTATGGACGTCAGGTGCTGAAACTGACTGCGGCACAGAAAAATCCGGATGTATTGGATGTTGCAGTACTGGTCAATGCCCATGCCTTAAATTCGGCACAAAATATTGTATGCTCCGGAATTCAGGATGCCCTGGAGCAGGAAAAACTGCAGGGACCGGAAATAGAACTGTCATTGGTCACGGTGGATGACACTAATACCTTCTCTGTAGAGGAGTCTATCCGGGATATTTTTATAGAGAAAAAATTACCGGATATTATTATCTGTCTGAATGAATTGAACACGACCTGTGTATATCAGGCGGTGGTAGATTACAACTGCGTGGGTGAGGTATCCATTCTCGGTTATTATGATACCGATACGATATTGAAGGCAATAGAACGAAATGTTATCTATGCAACGATTTCCATAGACACGGAGCAGATGGGGGCTTTTTGCGTAGATGCTCTGCGGGAGTATTACCGGTATGGGTATACCAGCCAATATTTTACGGCGGATGTCACGATCATTGATCAGAATAATGTCGGCGAATATTTAATAGAACAAAAAGAGGCAGAGTGAGGTAAGTATGGGAAAAAAATTTCGACAGCTGTCTCTTCAGGCAAAAATGAGCAGCATTTTTATTTTGGCAAATTTTGTAGTATTTGCAGTGACGCTCATTCTCATTTTGGGAATCAACAGCATGTCGTCGGAGATCGATACGGTCTATCAGGGAAATCTGCGTCTGAATGAATTGTCTGATGCATTGACGGCTGTACAGGACAGTATGACGGATTATCTGAACTCCAAAACCAGTGATTCACTGGAAGAATTTTATCGAAATGAACAGGCCTATTCCCAAATGGTACAGGAGATGAGCGATGAAGTAACAGGGGCTGCTTTTCAGCGGATGGAACGGAGTATCCGGCATATGTCCGAGGAATATCTGGAATTTGTGGGACAGACAATAGAGGCAAAACGTGGCCGGAATGTAGAGAAATACAGAGTAAGATATGAAAATGCCACACAGATGTATGAATATATCAATACTTACATTTATAGTCTGAACAATGAACAGTTCCGCAGCAATTCCGAAAACTACAGCCGCCTGTCCGGAGCCTTCCGCAGCTTCGAAATGATGAGTGTGATTGCGTTGACCATTGTTATTGTACTCAGTGTATGTATGGTGGTAAAACTGACGGGAGACATTATCAGCCCGTTGAAAAATCTTGCAGTGACAGCAGATGAAGTGGCAGGTGGCAATTTTGATACCGATCTTCTGCAGGTGCAGTCGGAAGATGAGATCGGCGTGGTTACCAGAGCCTTTAATCAGATGATCGTCAGCATCAGACAGTATCTGGAAAGACTGCGGCAGAGCATGGAAATCCAGAGCTCTCTGATGGAAAAAGAGCTTTTGATGGAAGCCCATTTGAAGGATGCACAGTTGAAGTATCTTCAGGCACAGATCAATCCTCATTTTTTGTTTAACACGTTGAATGCGGGGGCTCAGCTGGCAATGATGGAGGGGGCTGACCGAACTTACGATTATGTACAGAATGTGGCGGAATTTTTCCGCTATAATGTAAAAAAGAGTAATGATATTGTCACCATCCGCGAAGAACTGGAACTGGTAGACCATTATATTTACATATTAAATGTACGCTTTTCCGGGGACATTCATTACCAAAAGAATATTTCGGAAGAATTGCTGGAATGCAGCATGCCCAGTATGATCCTGCAGCCTATCGTGGAAAACTGTGTGAATCATGGAATCAGAGAGATGAATGGTGAAGGCAGGATCTGGCTGAAGGTTTTTCGTGATGGAGAGGATACGGTAGGAATCAGTATTCGCGATAACGGCATTGGAATGGATCAGGACACGATAGAGAAGGTTCTGAGCGGTGATTATCATGCGGAACAGCAAACTTCCGGTTCTAACGGAATCGCCATGGGAAATGTGATTGCAAGATTGAGACTTTTCACACAAAATGAAAGCGTGATGAAGATTCAAAGTGACGGGAAAGATCAGGGAACGGAGGTCATCCTGTATTTTCCGGTAAAGGAGAGGGAAAAGACAGATGTATAAGATCATGCTGGCGGATGATGAGGGAATTGTAATAGACTCCATGAAATTTATCATTGAAAAAGAGTTTAAGGATACTTGTGAGGTACAGTATGCTAAAACCGGCAGAAGTGTGATTGAACTGGCGGAGAGCTTCCGACCGGACATTGCGGTGATGGATATTCAGATGCCGGGGATCAACGGAATTGATGCCATGAAAGAGATCCGCAGAACCAATAATCATACGGTGTTTATTGTGATGTCGGCCTATGATAAGTTTGACTATGCCAAAGAAGCGATCAAGCTGGGGGTTATGGAATATATTACCAAACCCATGGAAAAGACCCGGATCATCACGGCACTTCGAAAAGTTATGGAACGAATCGATGCAGAGCGCCTGAAACGGAAAAATGAGCTGCTGATCAAAGAAAAACTGGAGACTGTGGTGCCTATTATTGAGAGCGGACTGATCCATAATATTTTGCTGCAGGAGCACTTCCGCGAGGATATTGAAAATTACCGGTCGATTTTGGGCATCATGCAACAGTATGCTTATATGATCGCAGTGGTCAGCGGAGATGAACAGCAGGGGAACCATATGACCAATGCCGTAGGCAGCAGTGTCAAGATGCAGAAACATTATCAGGAGGTCAGGGACTGCCTCAAGGAGCATTTTGATTGCATTGTGGGTACGGTCATGGCAAATAAACTGGCAGTACTGGTGCCGTATGAATCTGATGCCATGGATTATAATGAACGTATAGAGCTTATTGAAAAAGCGAGAGAACTGACACGGTATCTGCGGAAACGGACGGATATCAGCTTCCGTATCGGTATCGGAGAACCCAAGGAATTCCTTATAGCATCGGAGTCTTATACGGAAGCACTCAATGCGCTGGTGGCAACTACCGGAAGTGTGGCCCATGTGGATGACCTGCCGATCCGCTGTGAATATGGTGGAAACTATCCGGTGAAACTGGAGAAGAAGCTTTTTGCGGAAGTTGAAGACGGCGATATAGACAATGCCTCTGCAACAGCGTCGGCCTTTTTTGACTGGATGGTGGAGAGCGGATCCGATCTTATGAATATGAGATTGAAGATCCTGGAGTTTACCCTGTGGTCGGAGCATATTGCCTATGAAAAAGGCGGCATGACCTATCAGCTGAATTCCCGGGCGGATTATCTGCCGCAGGTGATGGAGATGGCAGATCCTGCAGACTTGAAGATCTGGTTTCTGGAAAAGGTAAAAGAGGCCTGCCGCAATGTTCTGAACAAACGTGAAGAAAAATCCGGCAGCATCATTGAAATGGCAAAGAACTATATTAAGAATAATTACCACAAGGACATTTCCCTGGATGATGTATCCAGAGAGGTCAATATCAGCCCGTACTATTTCAGTAAGCTTTTCAAGGAGACCACAGGAGAGAATTTTATTGAATATCTGACGAATCTGCGGATGGGTAAGGCGAAGGAACTGCTGGAGACCACGGAGTGTTCCATGAAGGAAATCTGCGTCAAAACGGGATATTCGGATCCCAATTATTTCAGCCGCAGCTTTAAAAAGAACGTAGGGGTAACACCTACGGTCTATAAGGAGAATCGGGGAAAAGGATATGAACAGGACAACATGTAAAGTGTGTAATAGGAAGAAGCTGTGGAAATATGCAGCGGCGGTGCTTGCCTGTGTGCTGGTATTTGGCGCCTGCGGTAATTTGGACAGCAGTAAGACCTCCGGAGATGCTACACAGGGGCAGAAGATACAGATCGGCATGAGTTTTGACTCTTTTGTCATTGAGAGATGGCAGAGAGACCGGGATATTTTTGTATCCGCCGCCAAAGAACTGGGTGCGGAGGTCAATGTGCAGAATGCTAACGGAGACCTGGAACAGCAGAAGAAACAGATCAGTTATTTCATTGATAAGGGAATGGATGTCATCGTGATTATCTGTATTGACTCCGAGGGACTGTCGGAACAGGTACAGAAAGCGAAGGAGGCAGGGATCAAAGTCATCGCTTATGACCGTATGATCATGGATGCGGATATTGACCTGTACATCACTTTTGACAATGAAAGAGTAGGGACAATGATGGGCCAGGCACTGGTGGACAATGGACTGGCAGGCGGCAAAGTTCTGATGCTTGGGGGATCCGCAGTGGACAGCAATGTGGCTCTGGTAGAAAAAGGTTTTTCTAAGGTGATGGAGGATAATCAGGTGACGATCCTGGATTCCATGCACGCGGATGGCTGGAAAGCTGAACTTGCAAGTGCTTATGTCTATGATCATATGGACATTGTCTCCGAAGCAGATGCCATTATGTGCGGGAATGATAATCTGGCAAGTAAAGTAGTGCATGCGTTGAAGGAAAAACGTCTGGCAGGAGAGATCATGGTGGCAGGGCAGGATGCGGATCTGGAGGCATGCCAGCGGATCGTGGAAGGAACGCAGGTCATGACAGTCTATAAGCCGGTGGAAAAGCTGGCTCGGAAAGCGGCGGAGTGTGCGGTGCTTCTGGCAGAGGGCAGGGAGCTCCCGGAAGAGGTCGGGACGATAGAAAGCGGAGCCTATGAAGTGCCCTATATCGGTCTGGAACCCATCAGCGTAGATCAGAATAATATCAATGATGTGATCATCGGGAGTGGGTTCCATCTGAAGGAAGATGTCTATCTGAATGTTCCTTCCAAGATGCCCAGCGGGGATATAAAGACAGGAAAATAGAAATAGGAAAAAAATGGGAAAAAAGCTGTGCCGGCAGACAAGATATTGCTAGCACAGCTTATTTTTGTCCTCTGAATAGGACGGAAAAGTACAGAAGGTCGTAAAATCATGCTATTGGATCTGTGATATTCTCTATCTATCAACAAAACAAACCAAATAAGGGAGGTTACTTTTTATGAGGAAGAAATTATTAAGCTCACTTCTGGTAACGGCTATGGCTGTTACGATGCTTGCAGGATGTGGATCCAATGGGGGACAGCAGGCAGCCACACCGGCAACAGACAACAAAACAGAAACATCTGCAGAAGCGAAAACAGATGACACTGCCGGCACCACGACAACAGACGGCGGTAAGATCGGTGTAGCAATGCCTACCAAGGATCTGCAGAGATGGAACCAGGATGGTACCAACATGGAAGCCCAGCTGAAGGAAGCAGGCTATGAAGTGGATCTGCAGTATGCATCCAACGACATTCCTACGCAGGTATCCCAGATCGAGAACATGATCAACTCCGGATGCCAGATGTTAGTTATCGCATCTATCGATGGTGATTCCCTGGGAACTGTTCTGGAGCAGGCAAAGGAAAAAGACATTCCTGTTATCGCTTATGACCGTCTGATCATGAACTCCGATGCAGTTACCTATTATGCAACCTTTGATAACTACATGGTAGGTACCAAGCAGGGCGAATACATCAGAGACCAGCTGGATCTGGACAACGCAGCAGGACCTTTCAATATCGAGCTGGTAACCGGTGATCCTGGTGACAACAACGCAAGATTCTTCTTCGGTGGTGCTATGGATGTGCTGCAGCCATACATTGATGCAGGCAAGCTGGTAGTAAAATCCGGACAGACCGATTTCGAAACTGTTGCAACCGCTAACTGGTCTACCGAGACCGCACAGTCCAGAATGGATGCTATCATTTCCGCTAACTATGCAGACGGAACAAAGCTGGATGCTGTTCTGTGCTCCAACGACTCTACTGCACTGGGTGTTACCAATTCCTTGGAAGCAAACTACACCGGCGAATGGCCTATCATTACCGGTCAGGATTGCGATAAGCCCAACGTAAAGAACATGATCTCCGGTAAGCAGTCCATGTCCATCTTCAAGGATACCCGTACTCTGGCATCCAAGGTTGTAGAGATGGTAGACGCTGTCATGAAGGGCGGCGAGGCACCCGTAAACGATACCACAACTTATGATAATGGTACCGGTGTCATTCCTTCTTATCTGTGTGAGCCCGTATTCGCTGATGCAAGCAACTACAAAGAACTGCTCATCGATTCCGGTTACTATACAGAAGCAGATTTACAGTAATTTATAAAGATTTACCGGATCTGAAAAGATCCTCACGGCAGGCGGGCGTATCCCGCCTGCCGTATTCATGGAAATACCAAAAGCAATTGTTTGATTAGATAATGTGGAAATAAGACTTGGGAGGGATACCATTGGCAAAAATCTTATTGGAAATGAAAAATATAACCAAAACATTCCCCGGTGTAAAAGCACTTGACAATGTAAACCTGCAGGTAGAAGAGGGAGAGATCCACGCACTTGTAGGTGAAAACGGCGCAGGAAAGTCCACATTGATGAATGTACTGAGCGGTATTTATCCGTACGGTTCTTATGAAGGAGATATCATCTATGACGGTGAGGTCTGTAAGTTTGATAAGATTAAGGACAGTGAGGAAAAAGGTATCGTCATCATTCATCAGGAGCTTGCACTGATCCCTTATATGACAATCGGGGAAAATATGTTCCTAGGCAATGAACGGGGACATAAGTACAAAATCAACTGGAATGAAACCAATGCCAGGGCGTCGGAACTGTTAAAGACCGTAGGTCTGAAGGAAGGCCCCCAGACATTGATAAAGGATATTGGTGTAGGTAAGCAGCAACTGGTGGAAATTGCAAAAGCACTGGCGAAAAATGCAAAGCTGTTGATCCTGGATGAGCCTACCGCTTCTCTGAATGAGACAGATTCCAAGGCACTACTGGATCTGATGTTGGAACTCAAGAAAAAAGGAATGACATCTATCATCATTTCTCATAAATTAAATGAAATTTCCTATGTGGCAGATAAGATCACAGTGATCCGTGACGGATCTACCATTGAAACTCTGGTGAAAGGAAAAGATGATATTACCGAGAGCCGGATCATCAAAGGAATGGTAGGAAGAGAAATTGCCGACCGATTCCCAAAGAGAGAGCCGAAGATTGGAGATGTCCGGATGGAAGTGAAGAACTGGACCGTCCATCATCCCCTGTATTCGGAACGTAAGGTGGTAGATGATGTCAATATCATTGTGAAAAAGGGTGAAGTAGTTGGAATCTCCGGACTGATGGGTGCCGGACGAACCGAACTGGCAATGAGCTTATTCGGAAAAAGCTACGGATCCAATATCAGCGGTGAGCTATATATTAACGGCAAGATAGTACATCTGAATACGGTACAGGAAGCAATCAAGAACCGTCTGGCATATGTGACGGAGGACAGAAAAGGCAATGGCTTGATCTTAAGCAATCCGATCAAGCTCAACACTACCCTGGCCAATCTGGGTGAAATCAGTAAGCATACCGTTATTGACAAAGATAAAGAGTATAACGTAGCGGTAGATTACAAGAATAAACTGAATACGAAATGCCCTACGGTGGAACAGAATGTAGGAAACCTGAGCGGCGGTAATCAGCAGAAAGTACTCCTGGCAAAATGGATGTTCGCAGATCCGGATATTCTGATCCTTGATGAACCTACCAGAGGTATTGATGTCGGTGCAAAATATGAAATCTACTGCATCATTAACCAATTGGTGGCAGAAGGCAAATCTGTGATCATGATCTCCTCCGAGCTGCCTGAGATTCTGGGTATGTGCGATCGGATTTATGTAATGAACGAAGGAAAAATAGTAGGAGAACTGGCGGGCAGTGAGGCAACACAGGAGCTTATCATGTCCAAGATATTATCAGCCGGTAAGAAAGGAGCATTGGCATGAATAAAACAAAAGGCCTCGATTTCATTAAAAGATATACCATGATCCTCGTACTCATCGTGGTTACGGCATTTTTCGCATGGAGAACGGGAGGAGCGATCCTGCTTCCCATGAACGTCAGCAGCTTGATCTCCCAGAATGCATATGTATTCATTCTGGCAACCGGTATGTTATTGTGTATCCTGACCGGCGGTAACATTGATCTGTCCGTCGGATCGGTAGTATGTTTTGTCGGAGCCATCGGTGCAGTCCTCATGGTGAACATGAAGATGAACATGTGGCTGGCAATCCTGATCATGTTCGTGATCGGTACCCTGATCGGTGCTTTCCAGGGATTTTGGATCGCTTATGTGAGAATCCCTCCGTTTATTGTAACGCTGGCAGGTATGTTGGCATTCCGTGGCTTGAGTAACGTAGTCCTGCAGGGTATGACAGTATCCATTAAGGATTGTACCACTTTCGTAAATCTGTTCGGTGGCGGTGCGGATTGTTATATCCCCGATTTTTTTGGAAACGGCCCTATTAATCTGACCTGTGTTTTTGCAGGTGTGCTGGCAGTAGTGATCTTTGCAGTGCTTCAGCTGAAGAACAGAGCAGATAAGGTGAAAAAGGGTTATGAAGCTCCCGGTCTTGGAGTTACCATTGGTAAGATTGCAGTGACCGCTGTTGTGATCCTGGCATTCAGCTATCGTCTGGCACAGCACAAAGGTATTCCCAGCGTACTGATCTGGGTACTGATCGTTATTATGGTATATGGTTACATCACTTCCAATACTACTGTAGGCCGTTACTTCTACGCAGTGGGCGGCAATGAAAAGGCAACCAAGTTATCCGGTATCAATACCAACAAGGTGTACTTCTTAGCTTATATGAACATGGGCTTCCTGGCAGCACTGGCAGGTATGGTAACCATCGCCCGTATGACATCCGCACAGCCGACTTATGGGCAGAACTACGAGATGGATGCCATCGGCTCCTGCTTCATCGGTGGTGCTTCCGCATACGGAGGAACCGGAACTGTCCCCGGTGTTATCGTAGGTGCGGTACTGATGGGTGTTATCAATCTGGGTATGTCCCTGATGGGTGTAGATCAGAATATGCAGAAGGTAGTCAAGGGTCTGGTACTTCTGGCAGCAGTTATCTTCGATGTTGTATCCAAACGTGGTGGAAAATTAATTGCCAAGAATTAATTTCTACATATCTAATCAAAAAGGGCCCGGCACTTTTGTGCCGTAGGCCCTTTTTGATGGTATTTGTTCGTTGCGTATAGGAGAAGAGTATGTCAGCTGTGTCGGAGTGCTGGTATGGACGCTGCAGAGTGTGATCGGGACGAGTGATCAGATCGTATCCGAACAGGTTGCGGAGCAGGAAAAGATAAGCACACTTTCCAGACAGTTCACTTATATCAACAGTCAGGTGCTCACCCATGTTATGACTACCAACAGTGTGACCATGGATACTCTGTCTGAGAAAATTTTGCAGGATATTACAGACATGGAACAGCAGATAGAGGAATTCGGCTACCTGCTTTCCGAGGGGGATGAGCGTAAAGAAGCACTGGACAGTGCCTCAGCAGAACTGGCAAAATACAGGAAGACGGTGGAGAGTCTGTTTGGTCACCAGCGCCGAGAACAAAACCCAGGCATATGTATCTGCCACATCCAACCTTCCGATGTTTAATGAACATATCGAGAATTACATGAACCGGATGCTGGAGATTACAGCGCAGGAAATGGAACAGGACCAGGGACAAATGGAGCAGAGTGCCGCCAGAGTGCCGTGGATCATCTCTGTGGCAAGTATTGCGTTACTTGTGGTAGTGATTGTGATCATGCTGGGACTGCGGCTGTGGGTCATCGGCCCGGTGAAAAAGGCAACGAAACAGGTAGATGAACTGGTAGAAGGGATCCGCTGCGACAAAGGAGATATTACCAAAAGAATTCATGTGGGATCGAGAGATGAAGTGGGAAGACTGGCCATTGCCATTAATGACCTGGTAGCCCAGATGCAGATCATCATCAGAGCCATCACTGAGGGCTGTGGACAGATGGAAGAAAAGCAGGCTGACATTATCTCCAATGTGGAAAAAGTAAATGCCACTGCGGATCATACCATGCGGAATCTGGGTGTAATGTCCAGGGGAATGCAGCTTGTGACAGGGGCAATCGAAGGTGTACAGCAGGATACCGGTGTATTGGATCACACGGTGGAAAATATGCTGGAAGTAGCCCAAAACGGAAGAAACTACGCAGCGGATATCAAGGAAAAAGCCGGTAAAATGAAAGTGACAGCGATGGAGAGCAAGCAGGAGGCAACCCTTGTCATGAAGGAGATTGACACGGCTATGACAGAATCCATAGCCAACAGCAGGCAGATCCACAAGATCACAGAACTGACGGAAGAGATTCTGGGAATTGCCGGAACCACAAATCTGTTAGCACTGAATGCGTCCATTGAGGCAGCAAGGGCAGGAGAAGCTGGCCGTGGATTTGCTGTCGTGGCAGAGGAAATCCGCAAACTGGCCGACAGCTCCAGAGAATCTGCCAACAATATCCAGGAAATCAGCAATCGTGTAGTGGAAAGC
>ERZ1034710.235-NODE-235-length-20454-cov-3.734938_pt1 | contig 20454 bp, 17 predicted proteins | sample MGYA00520597_ERZ1034710 | MGnify/ENA primary metagenome ERZ1034710 (study PRJEB33766, sample SAMN09781714) | gut metagenome | biome: gut microbiome | host: Homo sapiens | place: Madagascar | study: EMG produced TPA metagenomics assembly of the PRJNA485056 data set... | reverse complement strand
AAATAAGAAATGAGGAAACAAATGCGTAAAACATTCTGTCTTTTGCCTTTGGCTTCGGCCCTTCTGCTTTCGGGCTGCATTTCGCTTGCGCCCGATTTCGAGCGGCCCGAAGCGCCCGTCGAGCAGGCCTGGCCGCAGAACGAAGCCACGCAAAGTGCGGTGCTTCTTACGGAAGGACTGCAGAAGTGGAGCGAATTCTTCACCGACGATCGCTTGAAGAAGCTCATCGAGCTGGGGCTGCAGAACAACCGCAGTCTGCGTTCGGCCTTCTATTCGGTCGAGCAGGCTCGTGCGCAGTACAGCGTGAGCCGTGCCGAACTGTTGCCGTCGGTGGCTCTGCAGGCTGAGGAAACGGCCGGCCGTACGCCGGCTTCCACAAGCACGCGCGGCGACGTAACGTCGCACACCTATTCGGCAACCGCCGCCATGGCTTCCTACGAGCTTGATCTGTTCGGGCGCGTGCGCAACCAGAACGAACAGGCTTTGCAGGCTTACTTCCAAACTCAGGCCGCACAGCGTACGGCGCAGATGACGGTGATCACCGAAATCGCGCAGACGTGGCTGGCGCTCGGCGCTTCCAAGGATCTCCTGAAATTGGCTCAGGAGACCTACGACAGTCAGTCCGAAAGTCTCAAGCTGATTCAGCAGAGCTACGACTTGGGTGCCTCGAGCATGCTCGAAGTGCAGCAGGCGTTGCAAACGGTGGCAACGGCTAAGGCCGCGCAGGTGCAGGCTTTGCGATCGGTGTCGCAGTACCGCAATGCACTGGCCACGCTGGTCGGAACGCAGATTCCGACCGAACTGGAGCCCGAAGGCCTCAAGATGGACGTGACCAAGACTCAGGTGTCGGTCGCTTCCGGCATTCCGAGCGAAGTGCTTCTGGCGCGCCCGGACATCGCTGCGGCCGAAGCCGTGCTGCGCTCGGCCAACGCCAACATCGGCGTGGCGCGTGCCGCGTTCTTCCCGAGCATTTCGCTTACGGGTTATGCCGGTGCAATGTCCACCGAGATGAATGAGCTCTTTAACGGCGGCACGCATACCTGGAGTTTCGTGCCCAACATCACGCTGCCGATCTTTACGGGCGGAGCCAACATTGCCAATCTGCGTGCGGCCAAGGCCAATCAGAAGAAGGCGATTGCCGACTATGAACTGGCCATTCAGACTGCTTTCCAAGAAGTGGCCGATGCGTTGGCGACCGAAGGAACGGTGAGCCAGGAGCTTGCCGCACAGCAGCAGCTTGCGGATGCAACGGCCGAAACGTTCCGCCTCAGTCAGGAGCGTTACAAAAACGGCGCCGACAGCTATTTGGAAGTGCTCGACAGTCAGCGCGCCAATTTCTCGGCGCAGCAGGCCGTGATCGGCGCGCAGCTTTCGCGCGCGGCAAGCCTTGTGACCCTCTATAAGGTTCTGGGCGGCGGCTCGCAGCTTGAAACCGAAGAGTCGGCTGCAGTGCAGACGGCTGACGCAAAATGAGCGCGGGTGCTACGTGCGGCGGACTGCGTGAGCAGATCCTGTCGGCAGCGGGCGAATGTTTTCGCAACCGCGGCTTCAAGGCGACGACCATGCACGAAATCGCCAAGCGCGCCGGTATGAGCGTGGGCAACCTTTACAACTACTTTGACGGAAAGGATGCCATCGTCGATGAGCTTGCCAAACGCGAAATCGGGCGTCTGGCAAGCGAAGTCGATGCGGTCGTCAACGGACGAATGTCGGTTGAGGAACAGCGGGATCAGTTTTTTGAGATGCTGCTTCGGCAACTGACCATCGAGCGGGCTCGCGTCAACGTGGAACTCTACGAAGAGGCGACGAGAAGCGATCGTCTGGGACAGATCCTCAGAAGCAGCGATAAGCAGGTTCGTACGCTGATCAAGAAGATGTACCGCAGCCGCGCCGGCGCGGGACTGTCCGAAGAAGCGCTCGAAGAAAAGGTCGAGATGGCCATTGCCTTGTGCGACGGCTTGACGTTTCGTCTGATTGCCAATCCGACGATGGATCGGGAGCGCGTTGCGCGTGCCGTAGCGGACGTCATCGTGCGCTGATCTCTCCCGAAGGAAAACTCGCTTCGGTTGTAGTTCTAGAGCATTTTCCTTGCGAGAAAATGCTTGGATTTTTTGATGGAAGGCACCGATATGTGAAAAATATCGGTGCTTTTCCGTGCTCGGGACGTCGAAACCCGGGCGAGTTGAGAAAATAAACCCCGTCAGGCTCCGATGAACCCGCTTTCGTCGGAGCCGTTTGGCGAAAGGACAACGGAATTTTTTCTATGCACGAAACCCCCGAAAAGAAGAAGAGAACGCCGATCTACAAGGTCCTGTACTTTCAGGTGATCTGCGCCATTTTGATCGGTGTTTTGCTCGGGCACTTCATGCCGCATATCGGCGAAATGATGAAGCCTTTTGGCGACGGCTTCATCAAGCTCATCAAGATGATCATTGCGCCCGTGATTTTCTGCACGGTCGTTACCGGCATTGCCGGCATGGAGGACATGAAGAAGGTCGGCAAGACGGGCGGCCTGGCGCTGCTCTACTTCGAAGTCGTCTCGACGATTGCTTTGATCGTGGGCCTCATCATCGTCAACGTTTTCCAGCCGGGCGCCGGCATGCATGTGGATCCGGCTTCGCTCGACAGCAATGCCGTGGCCGCCTACACGGGCCCCGGCAAGATGCAGGGCACGGTGGACTTCCTGCTGCACATCATTCCCTCGACTGTTGTGGGAGCCTTTGCCGAGGGCGAAATTCTGCAGGTGTTGTTCTTCTCGCTTCTTTTCGGCTTTGCACTGCACAAGATGGGCGGACGCAATTCGCTTGTGTTTGAAATCATCGATAAGTCCTCCCGCGTGCTCTTCCAGATTGTCGGCATGATCATGCGCGTGGCGCCGCTGGGCGCTTTCGGCGCCATGGCTTTTACGATCGGCAAGTATGGGTTGGCGTCCTTGATTCCGTTGGCCGAGCTCATGGGAACGTTTTATCTCACGTGCCTGCTCTTCATCTTCGTGGTGCTCGGACTCATCTGCCGTTGGCACGGCTTTTCCATTCTCCACTACATCATGTACATCAAGGAAGAGCTTCTGATTGTGCTCGGTACGAGTTCTTCCGAATCGGTGCTGCCGCGCATGATGGACAAGATGGAAAAGGCGGGCGTCACCAAGTCCGTGGTGGGGCTTGTGATTCCGACGGGTTATTCCTTCAATTTGGACGGTACCGCCATTTATCTCACGATGGCTGCGGTCTTTATTGCGCAGGCCTGCGACGTACAGATGACGCTTATGCAGCAGCTCACGCTTCTGGCGGTGCTTCTGCTCACAAGTAAGGGTGCGGCGGGCGTCACCGGTTCGGGCTTCATTGTGCTGGCGGCTACGCTTTCGGCTGTAGGACATGTTCCGGTGGCCGGTCTTGCTCTGATTCTCGGCATCGAACGCTTCATGTCGGAGGCGCGAGCCATCACCAACATGATCGGCAACGGTATCGCCTGCGTCGTTGTGGGCCATTGGCTCAAGGAAGTCGACAATGACAAACTGAAAGGCACGTTGGGATCGTACGTTCCCAAAGAGATGAAAAACGCGGAGGATGACGTTCGGGACGACCCGGAAACACTGGGGGTTCCCGCTGACATTCATCAGCGCGCCGAACATCTCGACGAGACGCACTACGCGCAGGAACACAATCTCAACTCAGTGGAAAAAGCCAAACCGTAGTTTTCGGTGCTTTTTCAACTGTCCGGAAAGAGCCGCTCATGCAGTCGGGCGGCTTTTTTGCATCCTGAAGTTTGCAATGTCGACGGTAAGAAGCTTACCGTGGTGATGAAAGGAACGGCGCACGACGTTGTCGGATGCGACGGCGTAGCCGTGTCGCTCGAAAAAAGAACGAGCCGTAAGGCTTGCAAAGACGGTAAGCGACGAAACATTGTCGGCAACGGCAGCTTCGAGCTTAGTCAGCAACGCCGAGCCGATGCCTTCGCCCTGATGATCGGGATGAACGAAAAGACGGTCAATGAGACCCGTTTGTGCATCGCAGTCGGCAAAGCCTACAAGTTCGCCCGCACGACCGACGGCGACCCAGGCTGCTTTCTCATGAAAGCTTGCCGACCAAGCGGCCGGATCGACGTCTTCCTCGCGCAGCCAAGCGGCGATTTCCAGAGGAGTGTAGTCGTGTGCGTTGACCGTTTTGACTGTGTATCGGAAGAGTTCGAGCACAGCGGCGGAGTCGGCGGGCGTGTAGGGACGGATGAGCATGGTCGGTACGGCTGAACGGAAAAACGGCAGCGTCGGGAAAGACCGCCGCTGCCGCTCAAAAGAAAGATAAAACGGGGCGCCGTTACTTCAGGCGAACCGGGATGAAGATGCGGCCGTCGCGGCGCTGGACGAGAACACGAAGATTCTTGTTCTTTTCCAGAACCTTGGCGAGATCTTCGGTCTTCTTGATCTTGACGCCGTTCACGTTGACTATGATGTCGCCTTCGCGGATGCCGGCCTTGCGGGCGGCGCCGGTGGATTCGGTTACGAGAAGCCCTTCGGTTTCGGCCTTGGCCTGTTCTTCAGCGTTGAGCGGACGAACCGTCACACCGAGCTTATTGGCGGCGGCCGTCTTGGCTGCACCCGGAGCGGCGCTTTCGTTTGTGGCTTCTTCAACCTTGACATTGATCGTCATGTCTTTGCCGTTGCGGATCACGGAAAGTTTGGCGGTCGAGCCCGGGGCCATGCTGCCGATGATGACGGGCATGTCGACGCTGTCGTCAATTTCCTTGCCGTTGACGGCCGTGATGATGTCGCCTTCCTGCAGGCCGGCCTTGGCGGCAGGCCCGTCCTTTTCAAGCTGAGCAACGATGGCGCCCTTCGGAGTCTTCAGGCCGAAGCTCTCGGCAAGATCCTGCGTCACGCTCTGAATGACCACACCGATGCGGCCGCGCGTCACTTTGCCGTGCTGCACGAGCTGATCCTTGATCTGCATGGCGAGGTTGCTCGGGATGGCAAACGAAAGCCCCATGAAGCCGCCCGAAGTCGAGAAGATCTGCGAGTTGATGCCCACAACCTCGCCCTTCATGTTAAAGAGCGGACCGCCGGAGTTGCCCGGGTTGACAGCCACGTCGGTTTGAATGAAGGGAACATACTGATCGCTCGGAAGTTTGCGGCTCTTAGCGGAAACAATGCCTGCGGTCACGGTATTGTCGAGGCCGAAGGGGCTTCCGATAGCAGCCACCCATTCGCCGACCTTGAGTTCATCGCTGTTGCCCATCGTGAGATAAGGAAGATCCTTAGCATCGATTTTGACGACAGCAATGTCGGTCTTGGCGTCGGAACCGAGAACCTTGCCCGTGAATTCGCGATTGTCGGTGAGGCGCACCTTGATTTCGTCGGCGCCGTCGACAACATGGTGGTTGGTGAGAATCAGGCCGTCGGCGCTAATGATGAAGCCCGACCCCGTACCGCGGCGTTCCGGTTCCTGACGGGGGCCGCCGAAGGGGAAGGGAAAGCCGAAGCGGCGGAAGATTTCGGCGTGGCGTTCGTCAAAGCCGAACGGATCGACGTTTTCGATAACGCGGGCTTCGCGCACGGTGGAGATGTTCACAACGCCCTTGCCGTACTTTTCGACGAGCTGCACGAAGTCGGGCAACTGGGTCGTGGCTACGGTTGCCTGCGGAGCGAGACCGGTAGCCGAAGCGGGGGCGCTCGAAAGAACAGCGCCGGAAAAGACGATGGCGGCCGCGGCAATCAGTGCGGCGGGCTTGAGCGTTTTGTTGAACATTTGTCGATGTACTCCGATTTTGTTTTGTACTGCCGAAAGCAGGGATGCCGCTTTCATGACCGCGAGGGGATCGAGGAGACGCGGGCGGGTCCGTTTACCGGCAATTTATTCGATGCGGCAAACAATAAAGGAAAAAGCGGTCGATGAGCGCTATGAACTGTGGCCGCAGGGTTAAATTTGTAACAAGGAGCGCAGATCGCGAAAAATCGGCGCTCTTTGTTACAGCTTTGCCGCCTGATTGGCGGTCGCAGCGAGCGGGAAGCGCACGGCAAACTGCGCCCCGAACCCTTCGGGCTCGCCGTCGTGCGCAGGGCGCACGAAACCGTCCTTAATCGAAATCGTGCCGTTGTGCATCTGAACGATGCGGCTGACGATCGCAAGCCCCAGGCCCGTGCCGGACACCTTGGTGCCGAGGGCGCGGTAGAAGCGCTCGAACACGCGGGTGCGCTCTTCGGGAGCAATCCCCGGACCGTTGTCGGTGACGGTGATAAGGGCGTGCTTTTCGCCGTCGTTTTTCACGGCCACTTCGATGCGTCCGCCTTCGGGCGTATAGCGAATGGCGTTGTCGGTGAGGTTGGTGATCATCAACCTCACGGCGTCTTCCATCCCGATCATCGTGATGTCGGTGCAGTCAGCCGTAAGCGTGATGTGCTTGGCTTCGGCCGAAACGGCCAAATCCTCGACGGCCGAGCGGGCGGCTGTAGCGAGATTGAATTCGCTCATGGGCTTGTCGTGCGCGTCCGGATCCAATCGAGCGATGGTGAGCAGCTGCTCGACCAGACGTGTGGCGCGCGCCACACCCTCCTGCAGACGCGAAGCGTACTTGGCCCTCGTTTCGGGATCCTTGGCTCGGGACAGAAGCTGCGACTGAAGCTTGATGGCGGCAAGCGGAGTTCTCAGTTCATGCGCTGCGTCCGAGGCAAAACGCTGCTGCGCGTTGAGAGAATCACCCAGTCGGGCCATGAGGGAATTGATGGCGTCCACCAGGCTTTTGAGCTCAAAGGGGAGTCCTTCGGTGTCGATCGGCGTCATGCTTGAAGGGCTGCGTTTGGCGACGGCACGGGCCGTACGATTCAGGGGCTGAAGCGCCTGAACGATCACGAACCAAATGGCAATCGCCAGGAACGGAATCAGGATGAGCATTGGCTGCACGATGTTCATTGCCGAGGAAACGGCAAGCCGGTCGCGCACGTCGGTGGGTTGGGCCACCTGCACGATCTTTGTGCCGACCGTTGCGGTGTACTGGCGCCACGCAACGCCGGATTCGTCCTTGATGTCGCTGAAGCCTACTTGCTCGGCCAGGGGCAGTGCCTCGGTGCGGCGCGACAGGTAGACGCGGTTGGTGGAGGCGTCGTAGATCTGCACCAGAATGCGCATCTCGGGCGACTGCCCCACGAGAATCGTGTGCTTGATGTCGTTGTCGCCGCGTTCGATCAGTTCAAGCGCCGTGTGGCGCAGCTGCTCGTCGAAGATTCCCGAAAGTTCCGCGCGCGTGGAGTGGTAAGTCGCCCACGAAGCGACGAGTCCTGCGACGACAAGAGCCGAAACGAGCGTGAGCACGATTCGGCTGCGGATGCTGGCGGCCATATTCGACTACGTTTCGAGCAGATAGCCCACGCCGCGCACGGTTTTGATGGCGCTGTCGGAGAGCTTCTTGCGCAGGTGATGGATGTGCACTTCGATCGTGTTGGAGCCCACGGCCGAATCCCAGTCGTAGAGCTTTTCTTCAAGCTGTCCGCGCGAGAGCACGACGCCGGCGCGGTCGGCCAAAGCTACCAAAAGTGCGTACTCCTTCGAGGAAAGCAGCACCGGTTCGCCGTTGTAGAAAACTTCGCGGGTTTCGGGCTTGATCAGCAGCTTGCCGCGCTCGATCGTCGGTTCGCTGCGGCCGGCGGAACGGCGCAGCAGGGCGCGGATGCGGGCGGAAAGTTCGTCGAGGTCGTAGGGCTTGATGAGATAGTCGTCGGCTCCGGCGTCAAGGCCTTTGACGCGGTCGGAGATCGTGTCGCGTGCCGTAGTGACAAGCACCGGCGTGTGGATGCGGCGCGAGCGGACCTCCTGCAGCACGCTGATGCCGTCTTTACCGGGCAAGCCGAGGTCCAGAATGACTAGTGAGAAAGGCGTGGTGCGCAGAGCGATAAGGGCGGAATTGCCGTCCTGCACCCAGTCGACGGCGTAGCCTTCGGCCTTAAGTCCGTCGACGACGCTTTCGCCGATCATTTGATCGTCTTCAACAACAAGGATTCGCATTGTTTAGCTTTCAGGCGAATGCCTCGGCAGCGCATTTCTTGCAGACGCAAAAAAGCACCGCTTCGGCGGTCAATGGTTTGCGGTCCAATCATAACGCGAAAGGCCGTACGGCCGCCTGCCGATAAGGAGCCGAATTCGGTGCAAAACGTTTCACGAGAAACATTTTTGAGGCCTATTTCGAACGAACGGAGGCTTTGCAATTCCGATTTGCAACAGCCGTACGCTAGATGAAAGACTTTTCGATCGATGGTTCAAGACCTTGTAATAAAATCGAAAAATTAGCGCCTCAAAATACCGCCTATTATTTTTTCAATGCTACGTACTGAGGGAGAGAAAAAGTGACTGAAAGCGACGCGGCAAAAATCACACAACAAGCGGATCAGCCGGAAGTTCCGACTCCTGAAAAAAAGGAAAAGCCGGCTGCGGCCAAGCGCGCTGCCGCCAAAGCGCCCGCAAAAAGAACTGCGACCGTCAAGAAAACGGTGAAGACGGCCAAGTCCGTCAAGACGGAAAAGGCGCCGGCGCCGATCGATCTGGACAGTCCGACGCTTTACACCAACCGTGAAATCAGCTGGATCGAATTCGACCGCAAGGTTTTGGAAACGGCCGAAGACCATAAGGTGCCGTTGCTCGACCGCGTGAAGTTCCTCGCGATCTTCTTCAATAATCTCGACGAGTTCTACATGGTGCGCGTCATGAATCTGCAGCGTCAGGCGCGCAGCAACGTGCTGCCGACAGGGCCCGACAAGATGCCGCCCGCCAAGCAGCTTGCGGAAATTCGCCGCCGTGTGGGTGAACTTCTTGACGAGGCCGAAGAACTGTGGCTCAAGGATTTGAAGCCGGCCCTGGAAAAGAAGGACGTGCATTTCATTACCTACGACGAGCTCACCGGCGTGCGCCGTCGTATGGTCGACAAGTACTTCGAAACGGAAATCCTGCCGGTGCTGACGCCGCAGGGCGTGGACGCGGGTCGTCCCTTCCCGATGATTTCAAGCCGCAGCATCAATTTCGTGATCGAGCTTCGCAGCACCGATCCGAAGGATGAGAAGCCGTACTTTGCTCGCCTCAAAAACCCCAACAACGTGCCGCGCTTCCTCTTTGTTCCGAAGGAACTGTCGGGCGACGAAACGATCAACTTCGCTTCGGGCGAAGGCGACATCCTCATGATGGAGGATCTGGTTGCCAACCGCATGGGCATGCTGTTTCCAGGCTATAAGGTGAAGAACTACGGCATGTTCCGCGTCACGCGCAACACCGACGGCGAAATCGAAGAAGACGAAGCCGACGATCTGCTTGCCGCCGTGCGCGACTATGTCGAGCAGCGCCGCTTCGGCTCGATCGTTCGCGTCGAGCTCGGCCGCGGCATGCCTTTGGCGCTTCAGGACTTCTTGATCAGCCACCTCGACGTGCATCCCTCTCAGGTTGTGCGCTTGAAGATGCCGCTTGCCTTCAACGACTTCATGCGTTTGATGAAGATCGACAAGCCTGCGCTCAAGTATCCGCCCTTCCGCGCCAATACGCCGCAGCCCTTTGAGCCCGAAGAGGATCTCTTTGCAGAAATCCGCGAGCGCGATCTGATGGTTTTCCATCCTTACGACAGTTTCGGCTGCGTGCTGCGCTTCCTGCGGCAGGCTGCTGTCGACCCCGATGTTGTGGCGATCAAGCAGACGCTTTACCGTTGCGGCAGCGACTCGCCCGTCGTGCAGGCGCTTCTCGAAGCGCGCCGCCGCGGCAAGCAGGTGACGGCCGTCGTTGAACTGAAGGCGCGCTTTGACGAAGAGCAGAACATCAACTGGGCCGAAGAGCTTGAACGCGCTGGCGTCAACGTCGTCTACGGCTTTGCGGGCTTGAAGATTCATGCCAAGCTCTGCCTTGTCGTGCGTCGCGAACCCAAGGGCATGCGCCGCTATGCGCACATCGGCACGGGCAACTACAACGCCTCGTCGGCCAAGATCTACACCGACCTCGGGCTCTTTACCGCCCGCGACGACATCTGCAGCGACGTGCAGGATCTCTTCAACGTCATGACGGGATTCGGCGTGATCGACAACTACCGCCGCATCTTTGTTTCTCCGAATCACCTGCGCGCCAACATCACGCGTCTGATCCGTGAGGAAACGGAAATGCATCGCGCCAACGGCGGTGGCGGCCACATCATCATGAAGTGCAACCAGCTCGTCGACCAGGGCATCGTGCGCGAGCTCTACGAAGCGAGCCGCGCGGGCGTCAAGATCGAATGCGTGGTGCGCGGCATCTGCTCGCTTCGCCCGGGCATCAAGGGCGTTTCGGAAACGATCAGCGTGCACTCCATTGTGGGTGAGCTGCTTGAGCACGCCCGCATTTACTACTTCGAGCATGCGGGTGACCCCGTGATGTACGTGGGCAGCGCCGACATGATGACCCGTAACCTGAACGGCCGCATCGAGGTGCTTGCGCCGGTGCTCGATAAGAAGCTCATGGAAAACATCCTCAAGCAGATTGTTTATCCGCAGCTTGCCGACAACACGCACGCGTGGGAACTTCTAAGCGACGGCGGCTATAAGAAAGTCGTGCGCAAGGCGGGCGATCCCGCCATGGATTCGCAGAGCCACATCAAGAAGGTTCTGAATCTTCTCAAACGCTAAGCGTTTCTAGAGAAACGGACGCAAAAAACTCCCCGACGAGAGCAGTTTCGCCGGGGAGCTTCATATTTGGCTTGCGTGCAGCCCGAATGTTCGGGCTGCACAATGCATGCTTTAGCGGTCGTGACCGCGTTCGGCGTTGGAATACTTCTTGTTGGTCTGGCCCTTTACCTTGACGGTGTCGAAGGCGCAGATGCGCTTGCCGCTTGTGTAGGTATAGAGGTACGTATCCCACACGGCGCCCGCCATCATATATTTGGCAAGGTCCTTTTGAGTAAAGCTCATCACGAGGTCGATGCGCCCGTCGCCGTTGACGTCTTTTTTCTCAAAGGCCGTGGGTTTGGCAAGATTGCTCATGACGACCGCAGCAACGGTCGAAGCGCGGCTCGGACCGGCAAAGGTCTTGTTCTGGTCGATCGTGGTGGCGTCAAGCAGCGGATCCGACAAAAGCGCAATCTGCACGGGTTTGTCGCTCTTGGGGTCGATCTCCTCAGCCAATACGGCAATCTTGTGCGGCGCGATTTCCGCGAGATCGCGGCTTACGGCACCTTGTGCTTCTTGCATCTTCTGCACGTTGAAGTTGTGCAGGATGTCGAGAGCCTTGGCTTTGGAGATCTTCATGGCGGCACGAGCCTGAGAGTGCACGGCCACTCGATCCGCTTCCCAACCTTCCTCAAGCGTTCTGATGATGTCGCGAGCGCCGCGCTGATCTCCCCACTGGTACTCAAGCACGTTGGCGTAGTTTATGAAGGGGGTCGAATTAAATTCGGTGTGATAACTGAAGCGATTATCTCGAGCATTGAACTGTTCGGCCGTGGCTTCTTTCCACCCCATGAAATTAGCATTGACGCCGGGCTTGGCAAGCGGATACCCTGGTACATAGGGTGTTTCGCACGGACGCGCATAAGCGCGGAAGGCGGTGATGAGCTCGGGCGACGGGTCGAGTTCGATCACGACCGATTCATGCGAAGTCGGGCGGCATGTGCCGAAGCCCTTGTGGTGGTACCAGCCCGGATCGTCGCCGATCGTGGGTTCATGCAAACGAAGAATGGCCTTAACGTCGTTGACGTCGAATTTGCGGCCCGGCGTGGCGCTGTAGGGGAACTGCTCCGGATCGGTGATCTTCTTGCCGGTGATGTAGTCCCAGGCAAGCTCATTGCGGCTGCGGTTGTATTCGGCCGCACGCCGTTCGGGCGGCTGTACCGCCAGGCGATAGTTGAAGTCGCTGTAGACGCCCGCTTTAGCGGGCTTGTAGCGGCCGTTTTTGATCGAGCGCTCGATAAGGCCCGGCGCGACGATGACATTCTTGGTGTCGGTAGTGTCCACCACGCCGATCATGAAGTTGTTCGGGATATAAGTGATTTCGTTATCCTGAACACGGCGCGCCACCCAGGTGTTGCCCTTGTGAATGGCAAGTTGCCAGGCTTCGTTGTTGTCGGCAATCGTATAGGTGCGGCCTTCGGAGAAATAGCCGTATTCACCGAGAAGTTTGATGGCGATGTCGACAGCTTCCTTGGCCGAATGGGCGCGTTCGGCCATCAGGCGGCGGATGCCGTAACCGATGCCGCCGTCCTTCAATTGCTGGTCTTTGTCATAGATCCCCGTGCAGGCGTTTGAGACGATCACGACGCCCGCGTCGTTCACAAAGCCGTCTGAAAAGGACGACCCGTTGGGATCAAGCGTCTGGGACCAGTAAAAGCCCAGCGTTTCTTCGACTTGTGGAATCTTTGCGGCAGTGGGCTCAAAAGTGATCATTTCGCCCGCTTTGTGCTTGGCGGGCGGCACGTAGTACTGCGGATTGAAGATGCGGCCGCCGTTGTCTTCATTGTGACCAATGATGATGTGGCCTGTGGCGGAGACGGCTTTACCCACGACGACCGTGGAGCAGGCAAAGGCGTTGACGGAAAGGGCCGCGACCGCAGCAGCGGCGGCGCTGGCAAAAAGCGTCTTTTGAAAAGCCATGATTCAACCTCTTGAGAAGCGAAGAATTGCCGTGGGGAAACAGCGCGGCGTATTCCTCAATTATCTGCCGAATTCGAAAAAACCACTTGGAAATTTCTCTCGGGAGGGAAGGTCGGACACAGGTAAAAAAAGGAATAGGCTTGGCTGCAGCATTGCTTTTTGTTAAGCAACAGAAACAAGAAGGAAAAATCGAAGGACTGCGGTCGGTTCGATTTTTATAATCGGTCGCAGAATCAATGTTTTCAGAAGGAAGTCACCATGCCCGAACATCTGCCGCAGCAAGTCGATGTGCAACTGCCGCCGGATACATCGTCCGTCGTGGTGGCCAAAGTCGTCTATGGTTTGCACTCGCTTTCGATCATCATCGGCGTGGTCACCGGAGGTTCCATTCTGGGGGCGTTTCTCTTCGGCTGGCCTTCGATTGTGGCGGTGATCCTCAACTATGTGATGAGGTCGGACGCCAAGGGCACGTACGTTGAAAGTCACTTCTCCTGGCAGATCCGTACGTTCTGGTACGCATTTGCCTTTGCCTGTCTAGTGGGCCTTGTCGGATTTATTCTTTCGTTTATCTATGTGGGTTTTGCCATTTGGTTCGTCGGCTTTTTCGTGATGAGCCTTTGGGTGGGCTACCGTATCATCCGGGGTGCTTTGCGCTTATGGAACGGCAAGCCTGTGGATTAATCCGACGGATTAATCTGGCATTCGGACTCTAAGGGTTACCCCGCAAAAATCGTTTTCTCAAAAGAGCAGGTGTGTTAAGCACAATGCGCGTCAGCTTTACGCGCGCGCGGTGCGGAAACCCTGTTTCGGCCGCGGGCTCTTTTCAATATTTCGGACTTCTTCAGCCGGCCTTCAAGACCGGTTTTTGTCGTTGCTCGACAGGTCCGACAATTTCGAACCCTTGGAGAATCAATCGTGAAGATGACGATGAAGGCGGCTGCAGCCGCCGTGATGGCCGTTTGCGCCGCCTCCGCCGCTCAGGCTGCAGGCTTCATGCTGACCGAACAATCCGCCGGTGCTCTCGGCCGTGCATACGCCGGTGTCGGCGTTGACGGAACCGATCTTTCGGGCGTCTACTACAACCCTGCCACGATGACCTTGCATCCGGGCACGCAGATCCAGGCGGGTGTTGTTGCTGTTGGTCTTGATTTGGCTTACGAAGGCAACGATGGTACCACCGAAAATGGGCAGTACAACACGCAGCCGATTCCGCACGGCTACATTTCCCATCAATTGAACGACAGCATGTGGATCGGTCTGGCCATGACTGTTCCCTTCGGCATGGGTACGGAATACGACGACAACTGGAACCGGGCCAATCGTGGTATCTCCGCTGAAGTTCTGACGTTTGACTTCAACCCCAACGTGGCATGGAAGATTTCCGACAAGCTCAGCATCGGTGCTGGTATGTCGATTCAGTATGCAGCGGCTGACCTGAAGATGCGACAGGATCTTCTCGTAGACAATGTGCCTGGTAGCGTTGATGGTGAAGTTGATGCCGACAGCATTGCGTGGGGCTTCAACGTCGGTTTGATGTGGTCGCCTTTGGAAAATCTTCGCTTTGGTTTGTCCTACCGTTCTAAGGTAAATCACAACGCAGACGGTGATTTCACCTTCACCAACGGTAAGGGATCGGGCCTAGGTTTGCCTATGTTGGGTAAGGACTTCAACATTCCCTACGACGCCACGGCAACCATCTCCACCCCTGCTTGGGCTATGGCAACTGCTGCCTGGGACGTCAACGAGCTGCTGAGTCTCTATGCCACATTCCGTTGGACGGATTGGTCTTCGTTCAAAACTCTTGATATCAAGTCTTCCGGACTGGTTCTTCCCGGTATTTCGAATGGTGTCAAAACTGTGGAAAACCACTGGCAGGATACCTATCTCATCTCCGTTGGTGCTGACATGCGCTTCACGAATTGGTGGACGTTCCGCGCCGGTATCGGCTATGAAACCTCCGCTGTGGATGATCCGAAGTACCGCACGGCCATTATCCCTGACGCAGATCGTCTCTGGCTTGCTCTTGGTTCCTCCTTCAAGGCTACCGACAACATGCAGATCGACGTATCCGCAGCGTGGCTCCACGGTGTTGGCGAACGTGATTTGTGGACCACGGACGGGTCGGATCACCAAGTGCCTGCTAAGGCTGGTAAATTCGAAGACCTCGATGCCTACCTCTTCGGCGTTCAGCTCGTCTACAAGTTCTAATTTCGCCTGAATTCTGCCGCTTGTAGCAGGCCTGAGAATCAAGCCCCGGACGGGGATCGAGCAATCGGTCAACGTGCGGGGCTTTGACTTAGGTGAAAGACAAACACTTGCCTTTGGCAGATAATGCGCGTGTTATTTTCCTGAAATTTCTGCGATGAACGTCTTTTTTCACCACCTTACGCTGTGCGCCCCGCTGTTTCTGATGGTGTTTCTGGGCTGGGCGCTCGTGAAAACCGGCATGTTTTCAAACAGCGTCACGAAGGCCTTGTCGCAGTTTGTCTTCAAGCTGTTGATGCCGGTGATGCTTTTTCATCTGATGAGCGATGCTTCGGGTCGACCTCCTGTGGACTGGAAGGTGCTGATTGCGTTCTTTGGCTCGTGCGTGGTGGTCTACATCATCGGAAACATTTTGGGCGGAAAGCTTTTCAAGCAGGACTCTACCGGTCGTGTCATCACCGGCATGGGCGGCATTTTCGGCAACAACGTGCAGCTAGGCGTGCCGATTGTGCAGACAAGTCTCGGCACGGCCGCGATGCCCACGATTTCGCTTTTGATCATCTTCAACGTATTGCTGCTTTGGACAAGCGCTACGGCTTGCGTGGAGTTCGGACGCACGGGCGGCAATATCGACTGGAAGAAGTTTTTGATTGCGCTCAAGAACATCTTCAAAAATCCGATTGTGCTGGGCATTTTGATCGGCACGGGGTGGAGCTTTACCGGTCTGCCGTTGCCTGAGGTTGTGGACAAAAGCGCCGCGCTGATTGCGCAGGCGACGACGCCGAGCGCACTCATTGTGGTGGGTATGGGGTTGGCAGAACACAGCTTTACGGCGGCGCTCCCGAAGGCAAGCGTTATCACGGTGCTGAAGCTTGGCATTCAGCCGTTTTTGGTGTGGCTTTTCTGCGTGCTGCTGGGACTCGATTCCGTTCAGACAAACGCTGCAACGGTGTTGGCGTGCCTGCCGGTAGCCATCAACCTCTACATCATGGCTACGCAGTTTGAAAGCGAAGAAGGTGCGGCGAGCAACGCCATTTTTGTTTCGACGTTTATTTCCGCGTTGACCGTTCCGTTGACGCTGACGCTCTTGGGAGTGGGATATTGATATGGCGCTCGGCGCAACGATTTGCAAAGCTTTTATTGATGTAAGCGACATCGACCGCGGCTACTACGACAGCCGGTCGCTCACCGTCGCGCTGCATCCGTCGGAAACACCAGCGCGCATGATGGTTCGGCTGCTGGCTTGGATTTTGTTTGCAAGCGAACGCACCGAGTTCGGCCGCGGACTGTCGACTGAAGGAGAACCAGCCGTTTTGGAGACGAACGACGCAGGCGACATCGCGCGCTGGATCGAGGTGGGCTGCCCCGACATCAAAACCATCCGCAAAGCGGCGGGCAGAAGCGAAGACGTTGTGGTGCTTGCCTACGACGAAGCTCGAATCGAGCCTTGGTGGCAGTCCCGCAAAGGCGACATGTCCAAAGTCGACAAATTGTCGGTGCGTTGGATCACGGACGCCGATTTGGAAAAATTGGCTGCCATGCACGGCCGCAACATGAAGCTTGCCGCGACGGTGCAGGACGGCATTGTTTGGCTCGCAGACGACGCGCACAACTTCGAAATTGAGGTAAAGACACTGATGCGTCGGGGAGAGCCGGTGTTTTGAAGCGGGTGGCAGATGTGAAACCCCCGACAGGATCACTCCCGCCGGGGTTCGTTTTTTCTGCGGCTCGAATCGAATGCTAGGCGTTGCGCAGGCTGTCGGCCATTTGCCAGAAAGCAGCTTCAAGCTCGCGGCGCAGTTCTTCGTCGGCAACGCTTTCGCTTAATGCCTGCTGCATGCAGCCGAACCATAGATCGCGAAGTTCGGTCGTGATTCGAATTCTCTGATGGTTTTCGCGCAGCTGCGGAAGACCGTGCTTTTGCGCATACAGCGTCGGTCCTCCGAACCATCCCGTCAGGTACTCAAGCATGCGGGCTCGGTAGTGCTCCATGCCGTTGACGTAGCGGTTGCTTAAGTCCGCGTAGGCCGGATTCGAGCGAAGAATTTCGAGGTACTTGTCGATGAGAGCCGTAAGGCCCGCTTCACCGCCAAGGCGATCGTACATCGTCGGATTCGACATAAGTCTTGTTTCCAGGAAAGTTGCGTCGGCAGGGCTTTTTACCGAAGGAAAACGCCCCAGGCGCCGATGAGCATCACGGGCCAGGCGACGATCGGGGAAAAGAGTACGCGCAGGATGCGGTTTTCCGGAACGAATCCGAAGCCGTGCACCCAAGCTGCGCTCATTCCCATGAGAAGCAGGACAAGCCATCCGTGAGGAACGCTTGCGCTGTCTTCCGCCACCAGGCGGGGGTAGAGAATGACGACGGCGGCGACGCTCAGCGCTGCCAGGAGGCTTACGGCGCGCGTGAACCCCCTGACAATGCCGCCAGCTGTCTTACTCATCGGCCGCTTCCCGGTTGTCGAGCGTTGCGGACACCACGACCGACAGAAGGATGGCAAAGCCGAGGCCGGTGAGCCAGTAGAAGTAGATCATTTGTTTCTCCGTAGGGGCCGGCAGAGTGCTCCGCCGGCCGCCGATGAGGCTTGTTAGTAAAGGTCGTGGTCGTTCTTGCGGATGTACTCGGCGTTGAGCTTGCCCGACATCGTGCGGTAGGCCCAGCCCGTGTAGATCAGCACGATCGGCAGGAACAGAAGCGTCACGAAGAACATCACTTCAAGCGTGAGCTGCGAGCTCGTGCAGTCCCAGATCGTGAGGCTCGAACGCGGATCGCTCGAACTCGGCATGATGAACGGGAACATGGAAAGCAGCGGCGTGAGGATGATGCCCAGAAGCATGACGCTTGAGCAGACAATCGCAAAGCCCGCCTTCATCTGTTTGGCGAAGTACACGCCGCCCAGAGCACCCGCAACGGCAAGAATCGGAACCAGCCAGAGCACCGGGTATTTGCCGAAATTGGCAAACCAGGCGCCGGCGGCCACGTCTACAGTCTTCAGAAGCGGGTTGGAGGGACCGGCCGGGTCAAGACCAGCGCTCACGACCATGCCGTCGATGCCGAAGTAGGCCCAGATGCCGCCCAACACGAAAAGCGCGGCTGTGGCAACGCCCGAAATCGTCGAAATACTCATCGCGCGGCGCTGCAGATCGCCGTCGGTGCGCAGCACCAGGTAGTTGGCGCCGTGGAAGACGATCATCAGCAGAGAGACGACGCCGCACAGCAGCCCGAACGGGTTGAGAAGCCCGAAGAAGCTGCCCGTGTAAAACGGACGCATCGATTCATCGAAGTGAAACGGCACACCCTGAAGGAGATTGCCGAAGGCCACGCCGAAGATCACCGGGGGAACGGCCGAGCCGATAAAAAGCCCCCAGTCCCAGGTATTGCGCCAGCGGGTGCCGGACATCTTGCCGCGGAAGTCGAAGCCTACGGGGCGCAGAATGAGCGCGAGCAGCACGATGAGCATCGCCCAGTAAAAGCCAGAGAAGGCGGCTGCATAGAGCAGCGGCCAGGCCGCGAAGATGGCGCCCCCGCCCGTGAGCAGCCACACCTGGTTGCCGTCCCAGTGAGGAGCGACGGAGTTGATCATGCAGCGGCGGTCGGTGTCGTTCTTGCCGAGGAAGGGCAGAAGAGTGCCGACGCCCATGTCCTGGCCGTCCATGACGGCGAAGCCTACAAGCAGCACGCCGATGAAGAGCCACCAGATCAGACGAAGAATTTCATAATCGATCATTTCAAAGGTCTCCTATGTCCGTCCATTAAGCCTTGCGCTCAAAGAAGTAGCGGCCGGTTCCGAGGGAGCTCGGGCCGAGCTTGGCGTAGCGGACCATGAGCCAGTACTCCACGACGAGCAGAGCCGTGTAGAGGATTGCAAAGCCGGCAAGCGAACCGATGAGGTCGCCCGTAGAAAGGCTCGAGACCGAAAGATCCACAGGCAGAATCTCGTAGATCGTCCAGGGCTGACGGCCGTATTCGGCAACAAACCAGCCGGCCTCGCAGGCAAGCCACGGCAGCGGCAGGCACAGCAGGCACAGCCACAGTGTCTTGGTCTTCTGCGCAATCGTGCCCTTGATGCTGTAGTAGGCGGCAAGCCCGAAGATGAGAATGGCGGCCAGGCCGGCGCCCACCATCAGTCGGAAGGCCCAGTACATCGGAGCGACGGCGGGCACCGTCGACAGAGCCGCTTCGCGGATCTGCTGCGGGGTTGCCTGCGTGACGTCGGCGACGTACTTCTTCAGGAGAAGACCGTAGCCCAGATCGCCCTTGACTTCGTTGAACTGCTGGATAAGGGTGCGGTTTTCCTTGTCCTTGCGCAGGGCTTCGAGCAGCGATACGGCGCGCTGACCGTTGATGATGCGTGCTTCGTTCTCTTCAACGAGCGGATTGATGCCCTTGATTTCTTCGGAAAGCGAGCGAGTGCCCATCAGGCCGAAGAGCCAGGGAATGTCGATGCTGAAGGAGTTCGTGCGAGCCTCCTCGTCGGGAATGGCAAAAAGCGAAAGCGGAGCCGGCGCTTCGTGCGTTTCCCACATGGCTTCCATGGCAGCCACCTTTGCGGGCTGATCCTGCGTGACACGGTAGGCCGATTCGTCGCCCATGTGAATGGTGAGAACCGTTGCAACCAGACCGAAGATCGCACCCAGGCGCAGACTGCGCTTGGCAAAGCCGATGTCGCGGCCCTTGATGAGGTACCAGGCCGAGATTGCCACGACGAACATGGCGCCCGTCATGTAGCCCGCGTTGATGGTGTGCATGAATTTGGCCTGTGCCCAGGGACTCGTGGCGACTTCCCAGAAGTTCGTCATTTCCATGCGCATGGTTTCGAAATTGAATTCGGCCCCTACCGGGTACATCATCCAGGCGTTGGCGATCAGAATCCACAGCGCCGAGAGGTTGGAGCCGAGCGCCATAAGGAAGGTCACCGCCAGATGACCGCCCTTGGAAAGGCGCTTCCAGCCGAAGAAGAACAAACCGATGAAGGTCGACTCGAGGAAGAAGGCCATCAGACCTTCGATGGCCAGCGGGGCGCCGAAGATGTCGCCCACGTAGTGGGAGTAGTAAGCCCAGTTCGTGCCGAACTGAAACTCCATGGTGATGCCCGTCGCAACGCCGAGCGCGAAGTTGATGCCGAAGAGCTTGCCCCAGAAGCGGGTCATGTCCTTGTACACCTCGCGGCCCGTCACGACGTAGCACGTCTCCATGACCACCAGCATGAACGAAAGGCCGAGCGTAAGCGGCACGAACAAGAAGTGATACATGGCCGTCAGTGCAAACTGCAGACGGGACAGATCAACAAGTTCAGAAGAAAACATAGAGAACGGCTCCGAGTTTCCCGTGTTCGAAAAAAGCTTTCGCACACAGGTTCAAGAGAAGGATTTTTAGGCTGCAGGCGTTACTTGCCGGTTTCGGGGGACGGGGCGGAGCGCATCAGAATGCCCGAAGCGACGTTCTCGGGAGTTTGTTCGATGCGCTTGTCCGGTCCGAAGAAGAAGTACCAGAGCCCGAAAATGAAGGCGAGCTTGCAGCAAAGCACGACACCGATCTCAAAGATCAGGCGCGGACGCGATTTGTTGGATTTGCTTGCGGAATTCATAAGCGACTCGAGGAAATTCACGGCGTCGAATGCCCGCAATGGGTTTTGGCGCCGCCGACGGAACAACCGTGCCCTCCGATCATAAAG
>ERZ1034710.230-NODE-230-length-20718-cov-2.960993_pt1 | contig 20718 bp, 17 predicted proteins | sample MGYA00520597_ERZ1034710 | MGnify/ENA primary metagenome ERZ1034710 (study PRJEB33766, sample SAMN09781714) | gut metagenome | biome: gut microbiome | host: Homo sapiens | place: Madagascar | study: EMG produced TPA metagenomics assembly of the PRJNA485056 data set... | reverse complement strand
CGATCGTATCGTCCAAGTCGTTCAAATAAGTAAGCACCGCCTCCTTAGAACTGAACTCCACCACCTGCGGAAAGCCGCCGAAAATCAAATAGTCGTTCACGGTGTAGGCTCGACCAAGCTGCTCGGCATATCTGACAAGTTCCTTGTAGACAAACGGCCGAATGCGAAAAGCAACATAACGGCCCGAGAGCTCCTTCGTAAACTCCCCGGAAAGCAGTTTGGAGTTGCTGCCCGTGATGAACAAGGAAACGTTTTCCAACCGTAGCGACCTGCAGGCAATGTGCCAATTGTCGAGCATCTGGACTTCGTCAAGAAATACGTAGAGTTTTTCTTTGCCAAGATGCGCCTGAACCTCGGCAACAAGGTCGTCGATCGTCAGGATACGGGCCGACACTTCTCGTTTTTCGAAGTTGAGTTTGAGCGTCCGTTTGCCCAGACTGCGCAATTCCGACTCGATTTGCTCCATCAAAACCGACTTACCGCAGCGGCGGATTCCAGTGATGATCTTGATGAGGTTGCTTTCGACAAACGGCCTAATTTTTGCCAGGTAATGTTCGCGGACGATCATAGGAGTGAACAATTTTCCTTGAGTTAGTCAATTTGTTCAGTTGACTGAACAATTTTACCGATATGAAGAAAATTGTTCACATCTACATTTCCTCACCCACAAGACACATGTGACAATTTACGACCTGCAAATTTCCCACCTCGGCCACACTATGCCTTGTACGCGCTAGATTGTGACAAGATAACACCTGCCCTATGAAAAAAATAGAGCTAAAATGGGCTGATTCCATTGTCCTTTAATCAAATGGAGATTTCAATGATTCACCCAAAAAATAGAAGTTGGCATTCTCTTATTTCGTGCCCCCCCCCGCACTACCATTAAATGCTACCGCCACAAAAATCTTTCATTGGTAGCTTCAGCTGTTTTATTCACCTTTTTAAGTTTCGGAGCCCAAGCAGCTAGTCCTTGGGCGAAAGTTAATGGAACGGTCACGATCAACGGAGAGACTATTGAAGTTGTATCCGATGAAGGAAAGATTGATGTAGGAAATATAGGAGATGTAATTGCGATTGAGGCGGATAAGACAGCCATCTACGCCAGCGGCACTGATCAATTCATAACTATCAATGGTACTAGCATTACAGCCAATACTACTTCCAAAGATACGTTGGCGGCTCAGAGTGGCAGCACTATCACTGTTGGTTCTGCCGAGGCGAATTATGTGAGTTTAAGTGGACAGGCTTCGGGTATAAAAGCTACCAAATCCAGCACAGTTGTTGTAGATACTGGAAATACCATTCAGATTGCGGTTGAGTCTAAGAATGACGCTGACTTGTACGCTGTATATGCTGCTACTAACTCCAATGTAACTGTCGGACAGAATGCTGAATATATTTATTTGCACGCAGAAGGTTTAGCAAACTCAACAAGTAGAACAGTTTCTGGCATAAGAGCGGAATCGCAAGGAAAAATTACAGTTGGAAGTGAACTTGCGCAAGAAATTTCGATTTCTGCCCGTCACTCTAATTCCTCAGCAGGTCTTCGTTTCCTCGATGACAAAGTCAACAGCGGCACATTGATTTCTGTTACGGGACAAAAAATCAACGTAACTTCTAGATCTGGAAAGGAGGCATTAGGTCTTGCCGCCTATCACGGCGGGGACATCAGACTTAGCGGCGGTGCCGTTACTCTAACAACGGAAAGTACAGGTACAAAGTCTGGATCGTCTGCTATTGGGATTGAAGCATACAGTGATCAGTCAGACTTAACTGAAATTACATTAGATGCAAAGTCCATTACTTCAACTACGACAGCAAATATAGAGGCCATTGGTGCCTATGCAGGGGTAAACAGCGTCGTCACTCTTGGCTCAACTGAATCAGAGTTGGTCTCCATCAAGGCTATTAGCACACAATCAACAGATAATTCCCGCGCTTTTGGTTTGTGGGTAGACAATACAGCCAACCTAGAAAAGAACGGAGGCAAACTCAACATTCAAGGGCAAACGGTTTCAATTTATGCTGAGGGCGCAAATGACACGCGGGCAATTCACGTCGCAAGTAACGATTTGACGCCTGTGGATCGTTCGCAACTAAGCATCACTGCCGACAATATTTTCATTGAAGCGAAATCAACTGATGTCAATAAGCAGGCGGTCGGTATTTCTGCTATGAGCGCCGGAGAGGTCTCCATCACTGGCAACACTTTTATCACGGCCGAAAAGGCAATTCTTGCCCGAGGGGATGCGGAGGTTGTCATCAATAAAGATGGTCAGCACACAACTCAAATCGATGGCGATATTGTCTTTGCATACGATGCTGAAACTTCAGGTACCGGAATTGATGCGACGATCGATATAACACTCGCAGGCGCGGAGTCCTATCTTGAAGGTCAGTCTCTGAAGACGGGAGAGCCACCCGCCGACAAATCAGAAGTAGGAAACTTCAGCATGAAGTTAACGGATGGGGGTACATGGCGAGTAACGGGTGACAGTTTTATCAACACCATGAGTCTTGAGGATTCTGGTTCTGTAGCGCTACAGGAGCAAGCGAACACTTTCCTGGCCGACGATCTTACGATGGACGGCGGCATTATTCGTACGTCAGTCGCAACTCAAATCGTCACTGTTGATCAGATGAAGATTGGCAACAACAGTGCAAGTTTCGAAGCGGCCAGTGTTCTCAATCAGGACGGAACGATCTCCACTGCCCAACTTTCTGTCGGAACCCTAAATGAAGAATCTGCAGATAATCCCTCTGCAATCAAAATCAACTACACCGGCATCACTTCCGATCAGCTCACTTCTGAAAACGTCACGGATTTAAGCGCCGTGACTGTGGCTGAGGGAAGCACGTTGACGAAGACCGAAAACGTTGCAGAAGGCAACATCAAAGGTGCTTGGACCCGTACAACGACTGCGGACGGCAAAACAACGGAAGGCTATAGCGAGAACACCAAACTTTCGAGCTACAGCTCCATCACTGCCATGTCTCTCGTTCAGTGGCGCAATGAAATCAACCACCTGACGAAGCGCCTGGGCGACATCCGTGCTTCCGAATCAACAATCGGTGCTTGGGCTCGTGTTTACGGCGGAGCCTCCGAATGGGGCAGCAATCCCGAAGTCGACATGGATCACACCACGATTCAGGTTGGCGGCGATTATCGTGTCAGCCCGAATTGGATTGTGGGCGGAGCTTTCTCCTACACGGATTCCGATGCCGAATCCAGCAACGGTTTTGCCGACGGCAAAAGCTACAGCCTTGCCGCTTATGCCACCTATCTGGCCGACAACGGTTCGTTCCTCGACATGATCGCCCGCTACGGCTATCTCAAGAACGACATTACGGCAGGCAACATGTCACTTGAAACGAAGAACAACGCCTTCAGCCTGTCTGTGGAAGGCGGCCACCAGTTCCGCTTTATTGAGGATCGCGCCTACATCGAACCTCAGATCGAGTTGACCTACGGCTTTGTGTCGGGTGACGATGCCGATGCTTCCAACGGCGTTCGCATCGAACAAGACGACTATCAGAACCTGATTACCCGAGTGGGCGTTCGCACGGGCTTTGACTTCCCGGAAAAAGCCGGCACGATCTATGCAACGCTCTCGTACTCCTACGACTTCTTGGGCGATGCTGACGGCACGGCTTCGGGACAGACTGAAGCCGGCTACGAATCCGTTGCCTTGACAGAAGATCTGGGCGGCGGTTGGGTCACCTACGGCATCGGCGCGCAGTTCCGCTTGGGCGACAATGCCTTTGCCTACGGCGAACTGGAACGCACTTCGGGCGGCGATATCGACAACCCGTATCTCTTCAATGTCGGGTTCCGCTACAACTTCTAAGTCATTGCGGATTTCGTGACAATCGGCGCACGTCTGAGTTGCCACAGCGTGCGCCGTTCCTTTTGCATTACATTTCGAGGAAATTTGCCAGTATCTCATGCCCGCATTCGCTTGCGATCGACTCCGGATGAAACTGCACGGACTCGATCGGCAGCGTTTTGTGCCGCAGACCTTGAATCTCTCCATCGGGACTCGTAGCCGTCACCGTCAGACAATCAGGCAAGGTAGCCTTCTCCACCACCAGCGAGTGGTAGCGCGCAACGGTAAGCCTTTCGGGCAGTCCGACAAAAAGTCCTTTGCCGTCGTTGGTGATGACATCCGTTTTGCCGTGCATGACGTTTTTTGCGCGCACCACGCGGCCACCGAACACCTCCCCTATCGCCTGATGTCCCAGACAAACGCCCAGCACGGGCACGCGCTCGGAAAATCTCAGAATCGCCTCTTTGGAAATGCCGGCTTGTGCCGGAGCGCAAGGTCCGGGAGAAATGCACACGCGATCCGGATTGAGCTTGAGAAGTTCGTCAACCGTTGCTTCGTCGTTTCGCACCACTTTTACCGTCTCGCCTAACTCTTGAAAATACTGCACGAGGTTGTACGTGAAGCTGTCGTAGTTATCGATCATCAGCAGCATCGTATCTCTCCTTAAAGCGCCGTTTCGAGGCCTGTTTCCGTGAGCTCTGCCGCCCGCAGCACGGCTCGTGCCTTAATCTCCGTTTCGTTGTGCTCCATCTCGGGAATACTGTCGGCCACAATGCCTGCCGCCGCTTGCGCATACAGCCGTTTGTCCTTGATGACAGCCGTACGAATGGCAATTGCCAGATCCATGTCGCCCGCAAAAGAGAGATATCCGACAGCGCCTCCGTAGATTCCGCGCGGCACGGGCTCCAATTCGTCGATGATTTCCATAGCACGTACCTTCGGAGCGCCCGTCAGCGTCCCGGCCGGGAACGTCGCTTTCAAAATATCGAGATTGTCCATGCCGTCCGAGAGTTCGCCTTCGACGTTGCTCACCAGATGCTGAACCTGCGAATAGCGTTCGATCGCGTAGGACTCGGTCACTTTGACGGTACCGGGCTTGGCAATGCGACCGATGTCGTTTCGCGCCAAATCGATGAGCATCAGATGTTCGGCGCGTTCCTTAGGATCGTTTAACAATTCATCGGCAAGCGCTTTATCTCGCTGCGTGTCGCCTCCGCGAGGTCGAGTTCCCGCAATCGGACGAATCACCACCATCCGTTTGCCGTCGCGGTTTTCGCTTCGCACCAAAATCTCGGGCGATGCACCCACAACATAGTGGTCGCCGAAGTTGTAGTAATACATGTAGGGCGCCGGATTAAGGCTTCTAAGCGACCTGTAAAGCGAAATCTGATTTTCGGTAAAAGTGCGTTCGATGCGCTGCCCGATCTGCACCTGCATGCAGTCGCCCGCAAAGATGTATTCCTTAGCTTTGGCTACAGCCTTCAGGTAATCCGCTTTGGCAAACGGGCGTTCGTTTTCATTCACGATGCCGCCCGCGCAGTAAGGTGCCTCAACCGGACGAGACAGTGCTTCTTTGAGCTGCCGTATGCGCCGGCAAGCGGCTGCGTAAGCACCGGGCATTGAAGGATCGGCGTTGATGATGATATAGAGCCGTCCCTTGAAGCTGTCGATTACGACAAGCTCTTCACACAGGAGAAGGCAGATGTCCGGCACATCGATTCCGCCCGGCTTCTTCTTGCCGAGCTTGCCCGTTTCGATCATGCGCACGGTGTCGTAGCCGAAGTAACCGACAAGACCGCCTGTGAGTCTCGGCAAGCCTTTCGGCGAAGCCACACGGAACCGCTTGACAAAGTTCTGCACAAAATCGATGGGATTGGAGACCGTGTCGCGCTCTACCTCTTTACCTTCTGTAAAAACTTGCGTTAAGTAGCCGTCTTCGGTGATGCGACTTACGATCTTCGTGCGAGCCTTTAGTCCTACAAAGCTGTAGCGCGAAAAGCTTTTGCCTCCTTCGGCGCTTTCGAGCAAAAACGTATCTTTGTCGCGACCCGCAAGCTTCAGATAAACGGACAACGGCGTTTCCAAATCGCTCAAGCATTCACAGACAAGCGCGATACGATTGAATCCTTCCTTGGCAAGAGCCTCGAATTCGACTTCGGTCATCATGATGTGTGTTTCCTTGTTGGACCGCCGACAGATACTTTTCCCGCGTCGTTGATGCGAAGCTCGACGGATTGATGTCGGGCTCAAGCACCTGAGCGCGCCAACAGACGGCGGCGTTAAATGAGGGATTTGAAGGTTCAGGCGACTACAAGCCGCGCAAATGTGCGTTCATCGCAGAGTACGGATAGAAAAACCGCACGAAGCGAGAACAGAGAGGCGATGAGGAAAATTAGGAACGCCAGCACCAAGCTCCCCGTGCATACCAGCCGTTGGGCTTATGCACGCGGCGAACCGATCTGTTTTGCGCGATTTGAGCTTGCGACAGGATCATGATTTCGGTGCCGATGGAAAGCTATTGATAAGTACCGGGGATTGGACAAGAACGAACAGTTCTTTTTTTTCTGTCGGAAGTTTTAATGCAAGCGTGACGGCTTGACAATAAGCACAACGCCTTAGTAAGCGGCCCGGCATCCTTAACGGATAACCGGGCCAAACTATCGCAGCTTCAAATCAGCGTCGGATCACATCCAATTCTTTTCCTTGGCGATATTCTTGCCGGCAATGCGGCCGTTGACGAGGCAGTCGAGCGTTGCGCAGCTGCCCAGACGCACGGCGCCGTGCACGCCGCCGGTGGATTCGCCGGCGGCATAAAGCCCCGGAATCGGCTTGTCTGTCTTGACGTCGATCACCTGAGCCAGATTGTTCGTTTCCAGACCGCCCATGCAGTGATGCACCTTGGGCGAGAGAATCGAGCAATAGTACGGAGCCGTACCGATGGGCTTGGCGCCCGGCGCAAAATAGCGGCCCATTTCGTCGCCGCTGCCCTTCTTCAAGGCTGCGTTGTAGTCTGCAATCGACTTCTTGAGTCCGTCGAGCGGAATCTTATAGGCCTTTGCCAACGCCTCGAGCGAGTCGAACTTGTGCACGCACTTGCGCTCGAGCATCTTTTCGAGAATGCCCGGACGGCTCTTGGCAATTGTGTTGTCAACGGCCGTTTGATCCGAAAGCGCAATGCAGACGTGCCCCTTATTGTTGTTGACAAGCACGGCATCGGCGCGCACCTTGCGGTTGGCCAATTCGTTTACAAAGCGCTTGCCCGTCGTGCAGTCGACCCAGATGCCTTGCGAGCCCGCAGCGCCGTTGGCGAAGTAAAGCGCAATACCCATGCCTTTTTCTTCAGGCGAATTCCACGGACCGCACTGAATCCAGTCGGCCTGGATGATGTTGCCGCCGATTCGGGAGGCTTCACGCCAAAGCTCGGATGTGGCGCCCGGTTGATTGGTCGTATCGAACTTAGCGGTGAGCTTCGGGTCGTGCTTGATTCGGTAGTTGACGTCGGCGCCGAAACCGCCGTGGCACAATGCCACGCCCTTGCGTGCGCAGATGTACTTCACTTTGCCCGAACCGGCCTTCGGGAAGCGGTAGCCTTCGCGGACCTTGAGGCCTTTAACGCGGCCGTCGGCATCGCGCACGATTTCTTCAACAAAGCAGCGCAAGCGCAGCTCGGCGCCGAGCTTCTTTGCCAACGCAAGTTCTTTGTTGACGATTTCCGAGCCGGAGCCGTTGACCGTAAAGAGATGACGCGGCACTGAATGACCGCCTTCGGCGCCGACGCGATCCGGAATCCATTCGACGCCGAGTTCTTTGACAGTCCATTCGTAGGTCGGATAGGCCTGCCGCGTCATCGTGCGCACTTTGTCAGGATAGCTGTAGCCGAGGCCTTCGCGGATGATGTCTTCTGCAAGCAGTTCGGGTGAATCCTTGATGCCGAGCTTTTTCTGAGCTGCATTACCCGGAACAGCGAGAATACCGCCATTGATGATGGAGTTGCCGCCGTAAGTGGGCATCTTCTCCAAAATCAAAACACTCGCGCCGGCCTTGCGGGCTTCAATGGCGCAGGCCAATCCGGCAAAACCGGAACCGACGACGAGGACGTCGACCGTTTCGTCCCACTTCTTGGGCATCGGTTCGATGGGCGCGGCAACAGCACCACGTGCAACGATCGAACCCAAAGCTGCGGCCGAACCGCCGATAAGCAAAGAACGACGAGACATTTCCGACATGCTTCTCTCTCCTCTTATGAGAAACCGTGCGAATCGCCCGCTTCAGAGCTAAAGCGCCTGCCGCTCGGGCGAGTTCGCTTAATCGGAGTATCGCGCAAACACCGAAATTTAGTTCTGCAAATGCCTCATATAATTTGTCAAAACGACAAATTACGGATGACAAATGGCACGCAGCACAAAAGAAAACGTTGCCGTCTGGAAGCTTCTTCTGCTTTTGTCTGAAGGAAAAGGTTTTTCAGAGGCAGCCTTTGAGCTCTCGATGGACATCGCCGTCTGCTCGCGCCTCATAAAGCGCCTCGAAGAAGAGCTCGGCATGGCTTTGGTCGATCACTACAGTCGACCGGCCAAACTCACCAAAGAAGCAGCCTCAATCATTCCTGCCGTACGCAGTTATCTGCAAGGTTGGCAACGGCTGCAAAATGCCTGCTGCGCCAGTCGCAACATGCCGCTCTCGCTTAAGTTCAGCATCCCGGTGAATGTGCCGCGCCGCGATCCCTACGCCATCGTTAAAAACTACCGCAGAATCGATCCGACGCTTGAGCTCGAGATCGTTTCCGATGCCGATCATGAAGACGTGCTCAACGGCCGCGTGGACATTGCCTATCTTCCGTATCGGCCGAGCGCCGACAGTCTTATGCTTTGGCCGATCGCCGAAATCGGCAATGTGATGCTTGCGTCGCCCGATTACCTTGCCGCAAACGGCACGCCAAAAAATCCGGCCGATCTCATCCGCCACGACATCATCGTACGCTCGGGTCGACATTATCCGGTCACGAAGAACCTCACCAACGGCTCCGAATGCGTTGCGCTCGTAAGCCGCCGCATTGCCTTTGCGGGCGATGTCGCTTCCGGCCGCGAAGCCGTCCTCTCCGGCGAAGGCATCGCCATCGATTTGTCGTTTCACACGCTCAAGAGTGAAATCGAATCGGGCCGATTGGTTGCCGTACTGCCCGGTTGGCATCGTCCCAAATGGCAATCGACCGTTGCAACATCCAAAGCAAACCTCGGCAATGCACGGCTACTCAATTTCTGCCGTTGGTTTGCGGTTCATGAAGCAAAGGCGTCTCAGCGACGCGACCATGAGATCGACCTTTTCGTGCAAAAGCTTTGCAATCCTGATTAATCGCGCTTCCGGCTAATATCAGCAACAAAAAAAATTATTAAAGCTTATTTGCAAGCTGTTAAATCACAAAAAAATCATCAACTGCTCATCATCACCGCCAGAAATTTCGAAGACTTTTTTCAAAAATCCGAATGAGTAGCCGTTTTTCTATCCATTTTTATCAGTTCACATATAAACTAATAACAAAGCGAAAAAAGCGTCGGCAGGACTCTCCTCTTCCGACGCCTATGGCAGAGCCACTTTTGAGCCGGCTTACCAGTTGTTGATCTTCGTCCAGATCGTTTGCACGCAGTTGTTTTCGTCCACAACGAAGTACTTGTCAAACGCGGCGGCCGTCGGGCAAGCATGGTTGGGCAGAATTCTCAGGCGCGTCCCCACCGGGAAGGTTTCGGGATTCACGGGGGAGCCGTCGCGCGTAGCAACGATGCCGTGCTCCTGGTTTGCGGACTTCATCCACAAGCCATCAATCGGCTTGCCCTTTTCGTCGCACACCATGCCGTACCCCCAGTCGACGGCCTGCGCAGCCGTGCCGCGGTCGCGGCTCATCGCCATCCAACCGCCGTCGGTGATAATCCATCCTTTGTCGGGTTGATGACCGATCACGGTAACAAGCACGGAAAGCGCAATGTCCTCAACCTTGCAGACATTCAAGCCCAACATCACGAGGTCGTTGAAAACACCCACGCCGCTGCGGTATTCGGTCACGCCTTTCGTATCCTTGACGGCAACAAAAGTGGGAGTCGAGCCCACGGAGATGATTTCGCACGGGTACCCCGCTGCCTTCAACGTGTCCGCAGCCTTCATGATCTGCGTGACTTCGCTTGCAGCCGCCGCTTCGAGTTCCTCTCGAGTGCGAGCAAGATAGCTGTCGCCCGCGTGCGTTAAAACGCCCTTGAAAACAGCGCCGTCCGTCAGAGCCTTTGCAACCGTCACGAGCTGCGCATCGTCGGGCTTAAGACCGGAGCGGTGACCGTCGCAGTCGATTTCAAGCAGCACGCCGAGCTTGACCTGATTGGAGCGACAGAATTCGCTAACCGCCATGGCGCTTGCAAGGTTATCGAGAATCACCTTGACGTCAGCGCCGCGTTTATTCAAAAGCGCAATGCGAGGAAGCTTTTGCGGCGCAATGCCCACCGCATAAATGATGTCGGTGATGCCCTCTTCGTCGAACATGTACTCGGCTTCCTTCACGGTGGAGGCCGTGATGCCCCCGAACATGCCCCTAACCTGCATGGCCGCAATCGGCGCACACTTGTGCGTTTTGACGTGCGGTCGCCAATTGATGCCGAGCTCATGAGCGCGGCGTTGGAAGAAGTCGATGTTTTCAAAAAGCCGCGCCTTGTCGATCAAAAGGCTCGGAGTGTCGAGTTCGCTCAGTTTGAGGCTGATGGACATGCCGTTTTCTCCTCGTTGCATAGGTGCGCTGCGTTCGCAGGAATGCACCGGATATTTCGGATGGTTGCATTTTAGGGCCTGCGGCGCCCCCTTCGGCATAGTCGGACTGCGACATACCTCCTAGGAGCTGTTGCTTGGCTGGCTTGGTAAAAATCAAGCTTTGCCCTTTTAGCAACCGGCAAAAGTCGATCTGAGGCTTAAATGCGGTAAAAGTCTGCGACAATTCCTGAAGTCTTGCGCCGTCGAAGCGATCCCCTCGGTGAACTCGCGCGCGCGTTCAACTTTCGACAACAACAAGAGACTCGCACCTATGGCCATTATCGTTCACAAGTACGGCGGCACTTCGATGGGCTCGGTTGAGCGCATCAAAAACGTTGCGCGCCGCGTCGCCAAGTGGCATCGAGCGGGCTATCAGATGGTGGTCGTGGTTTCCGCCATGAGCGGCGAGACGAATCGTCTCATCGGTCTGGCAAAGGAAATCATGCCCAACCCCGATCCCCGCGAGCTTGACGTCATTGCCAGCACGGGCGAACAGGTTTCGATCGGCCTGCTCGCTATGGCGCTCAAAAGCATCGGCGTGGAGGCCGTAAGCTTCAACGGCTCTCAAGTAGCCGTACACACCGACAGCGCCTTTACCAAAGCGCGCATCACATCCATCGACAGTGAACCGGTCAAGCGTGAACTCAACGCCGGCAAAGTCGTAATCGTCGCGGGCTTTCAGGGGCGCGATCCTGACGGCAACGTCACCACGCTCGGCCGCGGCGGCTCGGATACTTCAGGCGTGGCCTTGGCTGTTGCGCTCAAAGCGCAGGAATGCCTCATCTTCACCGACGTCGACGGCGTCTACACGACCGACCCGCGCATCGAACCCAAAGCGCGCAAGCTCGATGTCATCAGCTTTGAGGAAATGCTCGAGCTCGCCAGCCTCGGCTCCAAGGTTCTGCAGATTCGCAGCGTGGAATTCGCAGGCAAGTACCACGTTCCCGTGCGTGTTCTTTCGAGCCTTACCGATCCCAATATTCCCGTTGACGTCGAAGCGTCAAGCGGCACACTGATTTCTTTTGAGGATGATCCGAAGATGGAGAAAGCCCTAGTTTCCGGCATCGCCTGCACCCGCGATGAAGCCAAAATCACGCTTTCGCGCGTTCCCGACACGCCGGGCATCGCCTACAAGATTCTCGGCCCGGTGGCCAAGCACAACATCGACGTCGACATGATCGTGCAAAACGACGGCCTCGACGGCACGACCGACTTTTCCTTCACGGTGCCTCGCGGCGACGTCGACAAGTGCCTAAAGGTTCTGAACGAAGAAGTCGTTCCCGTTTGCCACCCCGAAGGCATTCACACCAACAGCGAAATCGCCAAGGTTTCCGTTGTGGGCATCGGCATGCGCACCCATGCGGGCGTTGCCTGCCGCATGTTCGAGTGCCTCTCCGAAGAAGGCATCAACATCGAGATGATCAGCACATCCGAAATCAAGGTGAGCCTTGTCATTGCCGACAAGTACATGGAGCTTGCCGTGCGTGCGCTGCATAAGGCCTTCAATCTCGAAGATGGCGGCTGCAAGCTCTGATTTCATGAGCTTGAGTCCGTAGAGGAAAGTCCTGTTCTTGCTTTCGGAGAACAGGACTTTTTCGTTAAGATTCGCGGCAAGAAGCGCACCGTCGTTTGCGCACCCGAACAGTCAACATTCAAAGGCAAATTCATGCAGAGCTGTGTCATTGCCCCCTCCATTCTTTCGGCCGACTTCGCCCGCTTGGGCGAAGAAGTGCGCGACGTGATCGCCGCAGGCGCCGACTGGATTCACTTCGATGTGATGGACAATCACTACGTGCCCAACCTCACGGTGGGTCCGCTTGTGTGCCAGGCCATCCGACCGCACACCGAGGCCGTGATCGACGTGCATCTGATGGTTGAGCCCGTGGACGCCATCGTGCCGATGTTTGCCAAAGCCGGCGCCGACATGATCACCTTCCATTGCGAAGCAAGCCGCCACATCGACCGCACGCTGCAGCTCATTCATTCGGAAGGCTGCAAGGCGGGCCTTGTCTTTAATCCGGCTACGCCTCTGGACTACCTCGACTATGTGATCGACAAAGTCGACATGGTGCTTTTGATGAGTGTCAACCCGGGCTTCGGAGGCCAGAGCTTCATTAACTCTGCTCTCGACAAGATCCGCGCCATGCGAGCCAAGCTCGATGCCTATGAAGCACGCACGGGTCGAGCAGTCCGCCTTGAAGTCGACGGCGGCATCAAAACGAAGAACATCGCAGAAGTCGCTAAAGCAGGCGCCGATACGTTTGTGGCAGGCTCTGCCGTCTTCGGCATGAAGACGCCCGAAGGCTACAAGGAAGTCATCACGGCCATGAAGGAGGCTGTGGCCGCGGTACGTTGATCTTGCAGACTCTCAACCGGATAGCCGAGACGCCGCTGGAAAGAATATTTCAGCGGCGTTTCTGCCTCTGTAACCATGCGCACCGCACCATCGGATCTGAAACGGCGTAGGTCAAAAACGCGCAGCAGTAGATCCATCCGCACCGCTGCATCTTCGAAAGGCTGGAAACCACGCCGGCAACCACGCGATGTTGCGGCTGACCGACAAACTCTTCATGCCGTTGAGCATAAGTTTTCAGACTTTGCAGAGAACAACCATCATCACCGGCTTGGGCAATCCAGGAAAACAGCTCCCGAATGAACCAATCGGCTTTACCAAGGGCCGACACAACATCGCTTACCGCCACAGCAGCTTTCTTGCGACAAAAGTTAAGGAAATCTTCCTCGTTTAACGGTTCGTGAGAGGACCGTTGCTCCTGCAGAACCGTCCGCAGCAGCTCAGGCTGAAAACCAAGAAACTCAAAGCCTTCGGAAAGCGTCGCCGAGCTCGGATACTTGACATCGGCGCCCGTTCGATCAGCCACCGAAGATAGTCTTCGCCCAACAGAGGAAAATCTTCGTTAATGGAACCGAAAAAAGCCTGCGACGGACCTGCTGTCAGCCTTCGTACTTTTGCACGACAGGATCCGACTCCAAGAATCATCAGATAGGTTTCTTCGGCATTGGGATAGCGCAAATTTACGGCATCCCGGGCAGCCTTAAGCGCACACAAACAATTGCCGGCGAATCGACTATCGGCAAGTTCGTCGACATCGTCAATTATCAGCACAATGCTGCGAGAAGTCTTCTCTGTCAGCTTTACAAAGGCTTCGGAGAGCGACAAGTCGTCACTTGCTGGATCAATGTCGAAAAATCCTTCGCCGTGAGATCGAAACGCGTTGTGGAGGCAGTCTTTGAGATATCTAGCCACAGAAATCTTCTTGGGCCGCTGTCGGAGTTCGATATAAAAGGACATGCGCACCGCACGCCTGCAACACAGGAATAAGATCCTGTTTCAGAAATGTCGTCTTACCTGTGCCGGGTCCCGAAGACAGGAATAAACCGTCACGAACATCGTAAGAAACAGAACGCGTAAGCAACCGCTTGGCCATCGTTTCGGCCAAAGTTTTTCTGTGAAAGATTTCTACCGAGGACGACGTCATCCTACGAACCTATGCAATGCAAGAATTCGGATGTGTCGAGAAACTATCACGAATCCGTCTATAAGGCGCTGAATTATTTTTTCAGCTGTTCCTTAAGCGTTGCGCGCACCGTATTTTCGACAGCCTTTTGCAGGTCGGCGCGAATACGCGTAGCGGCCGTCTTAAGCGTCACATCGACGATGATCTCGATCTGAGAATTCAGTCGTTCGATCACCTTCGGCACAATTTTTGCAATGAGCTCTTCCTCGGTAATCGACGGCTTCTCAAGAACAGGCTGCTCATGAGCCGGTGCAGGCTGCACCTCGTCGGGTGCCTGCACGGGGTGCTCCGAGGCTTGATTATGCGGCGCAGCTTCCTCGTGCACCGGCAAGGGATCGCGATGAGGCAAAGGAGCCAGCTTGATTAGGCCTCCGTCGGAGGCGGAAGGCTGGGCAGCCGGAGCGTTTTCGGCTTCCTGCGCGGCACGCTTGAGTTCCTCCCAGTCATAGGGAACACGTTCGGTCAAAAGCGGAGAAGAGAAGGAAGTCATTTGCATTAACCTGCGCTGCGGTCGTAAGCATTGAGCGTCACGCCGGCGATCTTATAAAGCTTGTAGCGTGCGCGGGAATTCATGAGTTCGGTTTGGTTTGTGGAGACGATGTCCACGACGCGCTTAAAAGGCGCAAGGGCATTCTGCCAGTCGGGCGGCACCATTTCGTCGAGCAAAATGATGACGTCGGCGGGCTTGAGTTTGGTAATGTCGCTTGCAAACACCACCGGTGCGTCGGCTTCAAACGGCGATCCGGCCCAGGCGTGCGCAATGAAGGTGAGGTCCTCAAAGCGCCACAAATCATCGTAGGCGCGCTTAAGGATCACTTCGTCACTGCTCCAGACGGCAACGGTAAGCCCCATCCCCCTCACCTTCTTGATGAGGCGGCAAGCGTAGATCGTGCGTTGGGCGACGTTGAAGTGAAAGTCGATCTGCTGCATACCGGTAGTGTTCAAGTGTTGCGCAGCATTGTGTCGGCGGGCAGTTGACTTTCCCGCCGACAAATGCTCAATCAACGACCTGCCTTGGCGTCTGCTTTGGCAGCCGTCGTCTTAACGGTTGCTTTGGCTGCGGACTTGGCGGCAGCCTTCTTGGCAGGGGCCTTCTTGACTGTTCTCGTAGCCGGCTGGTCAACTTTCTTCTCAGCCGCGACAGTCTTCACGGGGCGGCGGCTCATGAGCCACTCGAGAAGAAGCGACAGCGGACGGGCCGTGCCGCCCAACTTGGCATTCGTCGACTGAGCCGTACCGGCAACGTCCAGATGCGCCCAGGGGCACTTCGGAGCGAATTCGGCCAGGAACGTAGCTGCCGTGCAGGCACCGGCGCCGCCCGTCCAGGAGATGTTGGCCAAGTCGGCAACGGAGCTCTCGAGCGCCTTCTTGTAGGTGCCACCCATCGGCATGGGCCAAACGGGATCGTGAGCGCTGTCGGCAGCTGCCGCAAGCATTGCCGTCAACGGTTCGTCTTCGCAGAAAAGACCCGAAACGTCGTTGCCGAGCGCCACGATGCAGGCACCCGTGAGCGTAGCCACATCGATGCACACTTCGGGCTCAAGCTCGGAGGCGCGTGTAAGCGCATCGGCCAGAATCAAACGGCCTTCGGCGTCGGTATTGAGCACTTCAACCGTCAGTCCGCTCATGGTGGTGATGACGTCGGCAGGCTTTTGAGCCGTCACCGAGTACAGATTTTCCACCGCGGGCACCAAAGCCACGATATTTTCTTCCAGACCCATCTCGGCGGCGGCCTTCACGGCAGCCATCACGACGGAGGCGCCCGACATGTCGAACTTCATCTGATCCATCGTGCGGCCGGGCTTAAGCGAAATGCCGCCCGCGTCAAACGTCACGCCCTTGCCCACAAGCGCAATCGGAGCCTTCTTCTCGGAAGCGCCGTGCCAGGCAAGTTCAATGAAGACCGGATCGACGTCGCTGCCTTTGGAAACACCGATCACGCCGCCCATGCCGGCTTCATCGATCGCGTCCTTATCGAGAACCTTAACGGTGAGCTTTTTCTTGTCGCCCTTCTTAGCAGATGCTTCGAATTCGCGCACGACGCTTTCGGCGGCTTCGGCGAGGAACTGCGGATCGCAGATGTTGGGCGGCAGATCCTGAAGTTCCTTGGCCCAAATCATGGCGCCCGCAGCGGCGCGCCCCGCTTCAAGGCTTTCGGTCGGCGTTTCTTCGGACACCCAGATGACCTTCTCGACGGCAGCAGCTGCCTTGCCCTTCGTCTTGAGACCCTGAGACTTATGCGAGGCAAAAAGAAGCTCGCGAACAGCCGTGCGGGCAGCCCATTCCTCATCGCGCTCGGAAGGAATCCAGTCGGCCGAGGTCAGAGCCACCGTGCCGCCCTTGGCAAACTTAGCAATCTTGCGGTGCACGTTGATAAAGGTCTTTTCGCTGAAGGCATCCTTCATGCCGAGTCCGGCAACGATTACGCGCTTGGCGTCCACGCCCTTGACGCCGTAAAGGACGGCGATTTCGGCGGGCTTGCCCTTGAAGTCCCCTGCTTCGATCTGAGCCGAAATCTGACCGCAGGCCTTGTCGACGGCTGCGGCAGCTTCCGTAAGCGCGGGCTTGCCGGCTTCACCGCCGCACCAGACACCCACGACGAGCGTATCGACCTTGAGGTTCAAGGCGCTCTTAAAAACGTCAATCTGCATGTTTTTCTCTCCGAATCTTGTCTGCAAAGCCTTTCTCCGAACACTCGGAGAAAGGCTTTCGGGAATCTAAGAATTGTATTCGCGGCGCGCTCAGTGGTAGCTCGCTTTCTTGGCTTCATCCACACGAAGCGGCGGGAAGCTGTCCCAACGTTCGCAACCCGGGCACTGCCAGGTGAAGGTATGCGCCAAAAAGCCGCAATGGCTGCACTGATACCGCGCAAAAAGCTTGCTCTGCTTGGTGGTGACCTCCGCCAGAAGTCGAGCCTGTTCGTCCTCGGGATTGGCCTTAGAACGAAGGTTGCAGAGAACGGCAAAGGCCGAAAGCGACGGGCGCTTTTTAAGCGCGTCGCCCGCAAAGGCGGCAGCCGCAGGCGCATCGGCCCACACCGACATGCGTGCAACGGCAGCCTGCAGCACATCGATCGAGCCCGACTTCTCAAAAACGTCCTTGAGATAGTTCATTGCGGCGGTCTTGTCGGTTTCAGCGAGCACGTCGGCCTTTTTGGCGGCAATAAGCGGTGCGTAGCTGGGCTTGACCTTTTCGATTTCACCCCAGGCCTTGAGCGCCTCGTCCGTTTTGCCGGCGTCAAACGCAAGGTCCGCCGCAAGCGAAAGAGCTCGCGCGTTGGCCGGATTGGCCTTGAGGGCATCGTTCACGAATTCGCCCGCGCGCGTCGCGTCGCGCGTCATGCGCGCAAGATTGGCAAGTTCGCAGTAGTAGTGACTGATTTCGACATGCAGGTCCTTGCCGCTCTTTTGCAGACGCTCGGCCGTTTCCACGGCTTTCATCCATTCGTGTTCGGTGCAGTAGATATGCATGAGTGCATCGAGCGCCTCCGCTTCTCGGCCCTTAAAGCCCGCAAGCTGCTCGTAGGCGCCTTCGGCGCGGTCGTACATGCCGGCCTTGAGATAGTCGAGGGCAAGCTCGGCCAAGGCCGTGCCGCGTTCGGCAGCCGGCAGTTCTGCGCGGTTCACGAGAAAACTGTGAATGCGGATCGCACGGTCGAACTGGCCGCGGCGACGGAAGAGATTTCCCAAGGCATGGTGCAGCTCGATCGTTTCGGGGTCCAAACGCACGGCTTCGATGAAAAGATCGATGGCCTTGTCGGTCTTTACAGGGTCGTCGGACAAAAGCAGCGAGAGCCCCTTGGCGTAGTGTTCGTCAAGGCCCTGTGCGGCCTTTTTGCGCTGCTTGAAATCAACCCCGCGCAGCCACCAACCAGCGGCAAACAAAATCGGGACAGCAATCAAATACCAGAGTTCGAATTCCATGAGTTCTATCAATAGCTAAAAATCAGTTCTGCGGCAAATTCTTCTTGGCAAAGAGCAGATCGTGCCAGCCGAGTTCCTTGGCGACGGGGTTGCGCAGCAAATACGACGGGTGATACGTCACAACTGCAGGTACCTTGCGACCGGCAATTTCCACTTCATAAAGCCTGCCGCGCATCTGCGAAATCGGTCGCGTTTCGCCCAACAGACGCGAAACGGCGTGCTTGCCCATCAAAATCAAAAGCTTGGGCTGCAGCAGTTCGAGTTGACGATTGAGAAACGCCGCGCAGGCGGCCGTTTCGTCCGGACGCGGATCTCTGTTTCCCGGCGGACGGCACTTTAATACATTGCAGATAGCCACATCCTTACCGCGCACCAAAGAACAAGCCTTGAGGATTTCGGTCAAAAGCCTGCCGCTGTTGCCGACAAACGGAATGCCCTGCAGGTCTTCTTCTCGACCCGGCGCCTCGCCAACCATCACAATGGGACAACCCGGTGCGCCGTCGGCCACAACCGTGTGCGTTCGCTCCTTGGCCATCGGGCAAACATGGCAGCGATCGGCAATCGCCTTGATGTCTTCCCAACGGGCAGTCTTGAGGTCCGCCACAATCTGCGGATCGGCCTGAACGCTCTCGGCGCTCGTCACGGGCTTCACGAAACCCCGAACGGCCGCTTGAGGCTTGAACGTGACGGGAGCCGTCGGTTTTAAGGAGGGCGGAGGGCTCGGCGCAGTCGCTGCGGCTGGCATGTCGAATGCGGGAGCCGCCGTTTGCGATTGTCCGGCGGCAGCCTGCTGCTGTCGGCGCAAACGTGTGGCCATCGGCCCGCGGCGCACCATCGGCGCGGCCGTCGGCGTTGCGCTGGCTGCGGGAGCCGCTACGCTCTGAGTCCGGAGAACCGGCGTGCTCGGGATTTGCGCCACCGGCATCTGCGGCTTTTCTTCAGGCGCAAGCGGGTCGATGCCGTCGCGCAGCACCCACTGCACGCCGACATTCATTGCTTGCCAAATCTGACTTTGTTCCCGCGTTAACGCCATCGTTGATTGAATCGAAACCGTGATGTTTTTATCTGTCTGTCCGCCCCCGCGGTCATTCAACGCAGTATAGCGACCCGCACTAAAGCCCGCTTGCTTCCGACACCTTAGGCTTCGGGCTTAACGCAATGGAAAATAACTTCGATATTGCCCGCACGGTACGGTATAGCTTCCTTGGGTCCAATCGCTTTCGATAAGCCCGAACGGCGATCCACCACCATAATCGAGTCAAATTCAGCCTTCTGCCCTTTATCTTCGCACCATTCATTGGCCATCTGCAGCAGTTTGACGCGCTGCGGGCTCAGCGTTTTGGTATAGGAAGCAATGATGTATGTTCCGTCGCCCATATCCGTCGGACCGGAAGTGCGGCTGTTTGCGCAGCCCGTGACAACCAAAGCGGCGACAACAGTTGCGGCAAAGACAAACGGTAGCTTGTTCATGGCAACTTCCTCGTTTTTATGTTGATACTGTTACTTTATCGTACCTAGGAGGAGCAAACCTCAGACCGCACCATCGGCAAGCTTCGCCGTCATCAAGATGGCGTCTTCCCTGCCCTCTTCGGTCGGGTAATAGTTTTTGCGGCGCCCGGTCTCCTCAAACGAAAAGGATTTATAGAGACACCGAGCGCGCTCGTTGCTCACGCGCACTTCCAGAAACATGCGCGCGGCACCGTTGTGCTTGGCAAGCCTCACGGCTTCGGTCAAGAGCGCTTTGCCGAAGCCGCGTCCCTGATGCGACGGGTCGATTGCGATTTCAAGCAGTTCGCACTCGTCGATGACGTGCATCACAGCTGCCACACCCACAACAACCCCGTCAAGGACTGCAACCGTGAGCGTATTGCCGGCCGCTAGAGCGTCCGAGAAATTTCTCAGCGTCCAGCCGAAGGGATCCGCGCGGTGCGTCAAAGCCGCCGCGTCTTCCAAATCCGCCGGCGTCATGGCGCGGAAAATCAGTTCCGTCAAAGCTTTTCTCCGGCACGCCGCTCTTCGATCGTAAGCGCCACACGATTGCGAACGTACAGCGGAGCCGCGAGATGAGGATCGACCGTTTGTCCGTGTGCGTACATCACGGCGGCCAACCGTACGATGTCTTCGGCATTGACCTGCTCGGTTTCGATGAGTCGGATTCCCTCGGGGATGCAAATTTCGTCGGGATAGGCAGAAAGAGCAGTTCCTGCCACGGCATCCACACCGATTTCCTCGAGATAGTGCGTCAACATCTCGGGTTTGACGAGTTCGGGGGCTCGCACTTCGATGGGGGCTGCATTTTCCTCTGCTCGCTCGAATGTGCCCGTATAGCACTCGTGCATGCGGGCGTCGTTTGCAATCGTCACGCGCTTGATTTCAGGATGCTTCGCAAACACCGCAAAAGCGGCTGCCGCCAGGTTTCCCACCTGCACGGCCGGTTTCCCAATCGCCCAGGCCAAGCCTTGCGCCACGCCGCAGGCAACGCGCAGGCCGGTAAAAGCGCCGGGGCCGGCGCCGAAGGCAACGGCATCCATGTCGGCCACGACAAGACCACGGCGGTGCATCACCTCGTCGGCAAGCGTGATGAGGCTTTCCGTATGGCGATTCTTCTCTTTGAAAAGGTTGAGTTCGACTTCGCCGTCGACATAA
>ERZ1034710.229-NODE-229-length-20728-cov-3.685048_pt1 | contig 20728 bp, 13 predicted proteins | sample MGYA00520597_ERZ1034710 | MGnify/ENA primary metagenome ERZ1034710 (study PRJEB33766, sample SAMN09781714) | gut metagenome | biome: gut microbiome | host: Homo sapiens | place: Madagascar | study: EMG produced TPA metagenomics assembly of the PRJNA485056 data set... | reverse complement strand
GGGTGGGTGTTCCCGTCGATTTCGGTTGCCAGCACTGCGGACTTCGAACAATATGCCGAAAGCGCGGATTGACGCAAACTCGTTTTTATTCGATGTTTTGCGGCTATCCACAACATTTTCCCTAGCAACAGATCACTAGAAAGTTTGCGTTTGGTTGAACTTTCTTCAAGTTCTCGACTGCAGTGCAGGCAAAACTCATAAACTCTAGGCTGTCTCTTTCCTGCCTATAAAAATTACAAGGACTGAGCGCGCCAGGGGCGATCGCAACCGGAATCTCCGATCGTTCCGCAAATCAAACTCTCGGAGCCAAAGTCGTCATGGACTTTCTTAATCATCTCGTCAGCGAGATCAACAGCGTTCTTTGGGGCGTGTTCTGCCTGATCCCGCTACTGTGCGGCACAGGCATTTTCTACACCATCAAGCTTCGCTTCGTGCAGGTCCGCAAGTTCGGCCTTGCTACGCGGCTTCTTTTCGGCGGCGCTACGCTCTTTGGCAAGCGTGCCGACAAAACCGGCATGAGCTCCTTTCAGGCTCTGGCCACCGCTATCGCCGCACAGGTCGGCACCGGCAACGTAGCCGGCACCGCTACCGCTATTGTTTCCGGCGGCCCCGGCGCACTTTTCTGGCTGTGGGTTGCGGCATTCTTCGGAATGGCCACGATCTTCGCGGAAGCCGTGCTCGCTCAGACATTTAAAGGTAAGGACGCCAACGGCCATGTCGTGGGCGGTCCGGCCTACTACATCACCAAGGGCATGGGCGAAAAGTGGCGTCCGATGGCTGTCTTCTTCTCGATTGCCATCATCATCGCTCTGGGCTGCATCGGCAACATGGTTCAGTCGAACTCCATTTCGAACGCCATGCATACGGCCTTTGACGTGCCGCTCATCGTCACGGGCATCGTGACCGCCATCCTTTCAGGCGCCGTCTTCTTCGGCGGTGTAGCTCGTTTGGCATCCGTGACCGAAAAAATCGTCCCCTTTATGGCGGCGATCTACATCATCGGCGGCAGCTATGTAATCGGTTGCCACATCGGCGAACTCGGCAATGCCTTCCGCTTGATCTTTGTGGCTGCCTTTGATCCGCAGGCCGTCATGGGTGGTGCGTTGGGTCTCACCGTTGCCAAAGCCATGCAGTTCGGCGTCGCACGCGGCCTGTTCTCCAACGAAGCCGGTATGGGTTCCACGCCGCACGCTCACGCCGTCGCCAAGGTTGAACATCCTGCCGAACAGGGACTGGTCGCCATCTTCGGCGTGTTCGCCACCCTTGTGGTTGTTACCTTCACGGGCATCGTGATTCTGGTTACCGGCGTGCTCGACTTCCAGAGCACCGGCATTGCGCTCACTCAAAAAGCCTACAACGTGGGACTGGGTTCTCTGGGCGTAAGCTTTGTGGCCGTGTGTCTGTTCTTCTTTGCATACTCTACGATCATCGGCTGGTACTTCTTCGCCGAGCAGAACGTGCGCTTCCTTTTCTCTGAAAAAGCCCTCCTGCCCTACCGCGTGATCGTATGCGCCTTCATCATCGTAGGCGCCACCCTCAAGGTTGACTTGGTGTGGGCTCTGGCCGACCTTTTCAACGGTCTGATGGTGATTCCCAACCTGATTGCGCTGATTGCGCTGCACAAGGTTGTCGGCAACAGTCTCGACGACTTTGAGGCCAAACTTGCGCAGTACGAAAAGACGCAAGGCTCTCTTTCGAAGAGTTAATAAACACGCAGTGTTCAAATCAAGGCGAGGCGCTTTTCCCGGGAAAGGCGCCTCGCTTCATTTTGAGCCTCGCTCTGTCAGACATATCTCGCCATGGATCGCGCGTGATCCACAAGCCGGTTCATTACGCGCTCGGCTTCGATTCCCGTCAAAAATTTCGTTTCGGGCGAGCCGCCGTCAATCGTGCGAACCCACAGGTGCTCGCGGTTGGCCGCATGCTCGTACTGCTGTACCGCCATTTCCGGAACCAAAACCGTACCCGCCTCGAGCCGATCTCGGCTGCACTCGATGATTTCGCGCGCGAAACGTTCGTTTCTGTCGGCCCAATGAAACAGATGATCGGCACCGGCCAAGCGATCGTTTTTGCTGCAATTGCAGCGACCGCAGGCGAGAACGAAGTTGAAGGTGCGGGTGTGCGCAAACCGTGTGTACGGCAGAAAGTGATCCGCATGACAGCTTGAGTTAAGCGGTGCGCCACAGTAAAAGCACGTGTTTGCGCGTGTGGCTTCGCGCAACACCTTCTTGACCGTCGCCAGCGCTTCATTGGTTCTCTGCGGAAAAAATAAGAATTCGCGCAAAGACCGCTCGGACGACTCGCCCAGAAACACGGCGTTCTTCTTGGTCGACCGCAGCAGCTTCTCCCAACGGGAAAAGATCAGTTCCTGAATGATCGGCTGGAAACGGCACAGAAACACCGCCGTATTTCTTTCCAGACGAATCATGTCGACCGCATCGTCCTTTTCGAATAGAAACTCGTGCCCCTGAATGTAGTGCAACGGATTCTTCTTGACGACACGCGTGAGACACTCCTGAAGAAGCGTCTCAAAACCCGGAAGCCTCTGCGCCTGAAGAAAAGTCAGGTTTTCCAGGTCGCCGGTCGCGTTTGCCTGCTGAAAATCTCGAATCAATGTGATGACAACTGCGTTGCCCGGATTCGTGCTTTGATACAGCACTGTCGACTCAACTGAGTTTTCTTCGCTGCGCTCGTATCTGCGAGCCTGGGGCCAATAGATGCGCAGGAACTCACGCGCGATTTCGCTATAAGAAATCGTAAAGTGCGTGGCATCGGGCTGATTAACGAACTCAATTTCGCCGGCCTTATTCGTCACCGCCAGGATGAGCGCGAGCTTGTAAGTGGTGTTGAGGCTGTTTCCCAAAACCAACTTTTGCATCGCAAGCAGAAAATCTTCGGCCAACATGGACATGAAACGATGCTCCGCAAATCCGATTGAAACGCATTGCGCCCATTGTATCGCCGACAAAAAGCGGGCCAAGCGCAATACCTGACCCGTCAAAAGAGAGGAGACCGGTTCCCGAGCATTGAGAACTCGGGAACCGAAGAGAAGTCGGATTATTTACCGAGCACCTGAGCTGCGGCGTTTTCACCGGCCAGACGACCGAACGTGATCGTTTCGCTGATCGAGTTGCCGCCGAGACGGTTCTTGCCGTGCACGCCGCCCGTTACTTCACCGGCTGCATAGAGGCCTCCGATCGGCTTGCCTTCGGTGTTGATCACCTGCGTCTTGCCGTTGAACTTCAGGCCGCCCATGTAGTAGTGGATAGCAGGCGTAACTTCGATCGCGTAGAACGGAGCCTTGTCAACCTTAAGCTTGGCGTTCAGACCCGGACGATTGAAGTCAGGATCCTTGCCGGCTTCGGCGTACTTGTTGTACTGCTCGATGGTAGCCTTTAAAGCCGTCGGATCGATGCCGGCGTTCTTGGCAAGTTCCTCAAGCGTATTGCCCTGCTTGGCAAGACCGAGCTCAAAAGCTGCGCCGGTCTGCTTGACACCCTGACGAACCTTGTCGTCGAAGATTTCAAAGGCCGTGCCGCCCGTTTGCTTGGAGACTGCCGCACTCGTCACGTCGCGGGTGGTGAGTTCGCTGATGAAACGCTTGCCTTCGCGGTTCACAAACACGGCTCCAGCACCACGCACTGTTTCGGACACGATCACGGGACTGCCGACCAGCAGAGTCGGATTGAGCTGGATTTCCTTGGCATCCACAACGGCTGCGCCGATCTTCTGCGCGAGAACCATGCCGTCGCCCTGACTGCCGGGTTGGTTGGATGTCTTCACGTCGGCGCTGATGTCGGGACGAAGCGACTGCACAAGCTTGGAGTTGGCGCCGATGCCGCCCGTAGCGAGAACCACGGCCTTGGCATTGATGCGGTACAGACCGCTGTGCTTACCCTTGATGAGAGCCCCCGTGACATTGCCCTTGTCGTCGGTATAGAGCTTGACCAACTTGGAATTCAGGCGCAGATCCAGGTTCGTTTCCTTGGCATGTTCGCGGAAGAACTTCGACAGATAAGGACCAACGAACAGACCGCCAGCCGGTCCGTGCATACGAGCAGCTGCCGCACCGCCGCCGCGACCGACATGCGAAAGAACGGCGCCGCGATCGGCAAGCCACTTCACGGAATCGGCAGAGCGTTCGGCAAGAATCTTCACGAGTTCCGGATTGCTGACATTTTTGCCGCCCTTCATCGTGTCGTCGAACATGAGCTTCACGTTGTCTTCAATGCCCTTTTCCTTCTGGTAAGGCGTGCCGGCAGCATTCATGCCGCCTGCGGCGAGCTGGCTGTTGCCCCCCGGAACAGCCATTTTTTCAACCATCACGATGTTCTTCACGCCCGCTTCCTGAGCCGCGAAAGCTGCCACGAAACCGGCCGCACCCGAACCCACAACCAGGATGTCGGTGGTTTCCGTGCGCTCGGGTTTGGCGTTGTCGTACTTCGTTAAATCTTCATATTGCGAGGCCGGTTTGGCACCCTTGCCGAACTTCATGTCCTTCATGGACGGGAAATCATGGCAGTTGGTGCAGTAGGCAACCGAAGGCGTATGCCCCGAATGGCAAGCCGTGCACTGTACGTCGCCCAAATGGCTCTTATGCGGATTGGGCTGTCCCTTCTTGGCAGTCTTCTTAGCCAAAGCGTTCGGTTCATGGCACTGCACGCACTGCTTGTTGATTTCCGTTTCCGAATCGCTCACCTTGTCGGTGGCGTGGCACATCTGACAGGACAATCCCTTTTGCCCGTGTGCCCCCGCCAAAAACGCCGCCTTGTCACCCTGCGAATAGGATTTCGTGATATCGGGCGCAAATGCCTGAGCACCCGTTGCCATTCCGAGGCCGAGAACAACCGCGCTCGCGAGCAACGTCAACTGTTTGTACTGCATATCTCTCTCCTGTCGGGATTATTCTTAAAAACCGAATTTCCTATCCGGAACTCAGTCTTCCAACGACGCTGTTCATCAAATCGTTTCTCTTTAATACAGGCCGCTTGAAAAGAATGTTAAGCTTTGAAAAAGAATTGATCCATCAGTCTTTTTCAAAGAGCATTTTCGGATTTTCCGAATACGATTCCAAACCATGCATCATTTTTCACTTGTCGACCTGAAGGCTTTCTGCGCCGTTGCCGATGAAGGCAACCTCACGCGCGGCGCCGCACGCGTGCATTTGAGCCCCTCATCCGTCTGCTCACGCATCAAAGGGCTGGAATCCAGTTTGGGTGTAGCACTTCTGGCACGCACGGCACAGGGCATGAGCGTGACACCTGCAGGCGAAATCGTGCGGCAGGGAGCGCAAAGCATCGCGCGCGACATCGACACCATGCTGGCCAAGCTCGAACCATTCGTGAGCCGCGAAGCCGGCACGCTTCGCATCGTCACCAACTACGGCGCCGCACTCAATTTTCTGGCTGATGGTCTGGCCCGCTTTTTGCGAGCGCATCCCGACGTCACGATATCGCATCGGCGCTGTTCCTCGCGTGAAGTGGTGGCCGCCGTTGCCGAAGACCGCGCTGACATCGGAATCGGCGCTTACGTAGGCGACTACCCCGGCGTAGACTTCATCGATTACGCCCGAGACGATCTGGTTCTGATCGTGGCAAAAGACCACCCGCTCGCCAAGAAAGAGGCCGTCGACTTCGCAGACTGTCTGGAAGAAAACTTCGTCTACCTCAACGACAGAGTGGAAATGCAGCGTTTCGTGGATGACCGAGCCAGAGAACTCGGCAAACGCATTGAGCCCAAAGTGCGTGTTTCGAATCAGCCGATTCTTTTTCAAATGGCAGCAGCCGGGGTGGGAATCGGAGTTGCGAGCCGCGTTGCCTTCGAAGCGCAGCCCAATCCACGCGTAAGGGCCATACGGCTTACCAACTACTGGGCCAAGCGCTACATCCGCATCGCCGTACCGACGGAAGCACAAAGACGCATTCGATGGGCCAAAGAATTGATTGACGCACTTCAATCAAGCACCTAACCAACGGCGCCCTAGACAGAGCGCACGCACTCCGGCTATGCTGCAGAAGAATCGACTCCGTTTCTTTTGCAGTCCATGGACAACGGTCACACCTCATTGAAAAACCTGCAGAACAGTCTGACAACGTCCTTTGTCGACGCATCGACCGTCTCCGAGCCGAATCTTCGCGCTCAACTTCTTGCCAACGGACTTCAAGGCGCGGGATCTAAAGTCATCACAGTGCTTGAGCAGGAACTCAGCCGGTGCGAATATTTCGACTTCAGCGTTGCGTTCGTCACCCTAGGCGGGATCACGCCGCTGCTGCTCATTCTGAAGGAACTCGAAAGCAAAGGAGTCCCCGGTCGAATCCTCACAACCGACTATCTGCAGTTCACCGAACCCGAAGCTCTGGAAAAGCTCGCAGGCCTCAAAAACATCGAAGTACGGCTTTTCCGCACGGGCGAAGCCGGTCCTCGTACGGGTTTTCACACCAAAGGCTACATTTTTGATCGCGACGGACTATGCAGCATCATCGTGGGTAGCTCCAACCTCACACAAACGGCGCTTTCGACCAATCAAGAATGGAATGCTCGCCTGATCAGTACTCCGGGCGGCGAATTTGCACGACAAATCCGACGCGAATTCGACCTGCTCTGGAATAGTCGAGCCGCGCATCCGCTGGCTAACGTCATTGACGATTACCGAGGCGAGTACGGTCAAAGCAAGACCGTGCGAGAGCGCTTTTTCTCTGCCGAGTCCACATACGCAGACACTGCTTATCAAGCAATTGTCCCCAACGCCATGCAGCGTCAACTTGCTGCCAATGTGCTCAGCCTGATGCGCTGCGAACCCCAGGGGCAAAACCTGAACAAGCCCAAGAAAGGATTGCTCATTTCCGCCACCGGCACCGGGAAAACCTACGCGTCGGCCTTCGTGATTCAAGCGCTCAACCCCAGGAGAATCTTGTTTCTTGTTCACCGCGAACAGATCGCCCGCAAAGCAATGCAGAGCTATCGTCGCATTCTCGGCGACCGCTATTCCTACGGACTATTCATTGGGCAGGAACTCGACACAACCAGCGACATCGTCTTTGCCACCATGCAGACCATGGTCAGGCATCTTCACGACGGTTCTTTTGCCAGAAAACAATTCGAAGTCGTCATGATCGACGAAGTGCACCGTGCGGGCGCCAAAAGCTATGAGCAAATCATGGCGTACTTCGAGCCACGCCTTTGGTTCGGCATGACCGCCACACCCGACCGTCCCGACGGCATCGACATCTACGCACTTTTTGATCATCACATTCTTACGGAAATCCGTCTGCAGCAGGCGCTCGAAAACGATCTGCTCTGTCCTTTCCACTATTTCGGCATCACGGGACTTTCCGTAAGCGACCGGGACTACGAAGTCAAGAACCTGTCTCGGCTGGCCTCCGACGAACGCGTCGAACACATCCTTGAGCAATCCCGATATTTCGGCGCAAGCGGCAGCCGCATCAAAGGACTCGTTTTCTGCAGTTCGAACGAAGAAGCACAGATACTCTCAAGTAAGTTCAACGCTCGCGGACTGCGCACCGTAAGCTTAAGCGGGACCGACTCTCAAGCCGTTCGTGAAAGCGCCTGCTCACGCCTGGCCGAAGATGCCGGCCAAGATGCTCTCGACTATATTTTTTCCGTCGACATCTTCAATGAAGGCATCGACATTCCAGAAGTCAACCAGGTCATCCTGCTGCGCCCGACGCAAAGCCCGATCATCTTCGTGCAACAAATCGGTCGCGGCCTACGAAAGCACGTCGGTAAAGAATACGTTGTTATTCTCGACTTTATCGGACAGTGCTCCAACAATTTCCTGATTCCGGTGGCGCTATCGGGCGACAGGACCTACAGCAAGGACACAATGAGACGCGCCGCAGGAAACGGCACGCAAGTGCTCTCCGGACCGTCAAACATTCATTTCGACCGGGTGGCACGCGAGCGCATCTATGCGGCAATCGACTCGGCGCGCACCAACAGCATGGCGCTGCTGCGCGAAGCCTACCGTCTGCTTCGCTTCAAACTCGGTCGCATTCCGACGATTTCGGATTTCGACTCCCACGGCTCGGTCGATCCGACCAAAATCTTCAGTGTCTGCGGCTCCTACTACGCCTTCCTGAAGCGCTGCGTACGCGAAGCTGCCTACACCCGCAATTTGGATTCAACGGCCGGCAAACTGCTTGTCTACTTCAGCCGACGCCTGGGCAACGCACAACGGATCAGCGAGGCAATGGTCCTTGAACGCATTCTGCAGGGACACCGCACGAAATTGAAGGCGCAATTTGTTGCCGACTTTACGGCCGAGTTCTCGTTTAGTCCGTCGCCCGCACACATAAAATCATGCGAACTTCTGCTCACAAGCAGTTTTTGGCGTAAAACCGATGAGAAAGCGTCCAATGCGGACTGCGCCGTCCTCGCAGCTGACGGCCCCGACGAATGGAAGGCATCGGAAGCATTCCTCACCGTACTCACCCTCAATCCGGATTTAAAGGATGAATTCGCCGACCTGATTGCGTTCGTGCGCAACCGCTTCAATCAGGTCTACAGAGGCGGATACCGCGGAACACTTTTGAAGCTCTACGAACGCTACACGTACGAAGACGTCTGCCGCATGCTTGACTGGGACCGCAATATGCCCGCGCAAAATATCGGCGGTTACTGCTACGACAGGGCCTCCAAGACGCTTCCGGTGTTCGTGAACTACATCAAAGACGAAGGCGCAATCGCTTATGAGGACTACTTTGTCTCCGAAAACCACATCGTGGCGCTTTCCAAGACCAATCGCAGTGTTCACTCGCCCGATGCCGATCACATCTTCAAGCGAAAGGACGCCGACAAAGCCAACCGCATTTACCTTTTCGTACGAAAAAACAAAGACGACAAGGAGGCCAAATCGTTTTACTTCCTTGGCGAAATTCAGGCCGAGGGCGAACCGGAACCGGTGAAGCTTGCGGGCGGCGTCGATGCTTTTGAAATCAACTATCGTCTCACCGACGCAGTGCGCCAAGACATCTACGCCTACCTCACTTCGTAGGGCACGTATACTTGCCGCCGTTCATCAGGAAATAAACAACATGAAGACCATTGAAGTCGTTGCCGCCATCATTCACAAGAACGGCCGCATTCTCGCCGCACAGCGCGGCTACGGCGACTACAAGGACGGATGGGAATTTCCGGGCGGAAAAGTACAGCCCGGAGAATCCGCCGAAGCGGCAATCGTGCGTGAAATCCGAGAAGAGCTGCGCGTAACGATCAAGCCCGAAAAATTGGTGACGACGGTCGAATACGACTACCCGACCTTTCACCTCACCATGCACTGCTTTATTTCGAGCATTGTCGAAGGCGAAATCGAACTCGTCGAACACGAGGCCATGCGTTGGCTTACCCCCAACGCTCTGGACGAGGTCGATTGGCTTCCGGCCGACGTTGAAGTCGTGCAGGAACTCACGAAGTTCCTTTCAGAGCTTCGACAAAAGCCCGAGAAATAACGCTCATGGGAATGCGTTCCTGCTCCAGGCGCAAACGGCTACTCTGCAGTTCCTCGAATAACTTCAACTCACCTGCGGCAAGCCCTTCCGCCGGCATTGCAATCGGCTCGGTCGGATCATTAACCGCCAGATGACGAAACTTTTCAAGCGTCGCGCAATTCATCAAGACGGATTGCACGGAGCCGAAGCTAGCACGAAGAGACGCCAGGATTCTCAGCCCATGCTGATCCAAGTCACCCATGTAGAAGATTGTCGCCTCATTGAGGGTATCGAGCTGCCGTAGACTTCGTATCGCATTACCCATACCGCAGATCACTGGAACATCATCGGGCACATCAAGCGCGAGCCCAGTCTGCAGATTTTCCACAATACAGAACTTTTCGACCTTCGCCCGCGCAAAAACAGACAGCGGCAAAGCGACAAAATCCTCAGGATTAAGCCCTGGAACAAAGCGCGCGGCATGGCGAACGCGCACTAACACCGGCGGCACCTTCAGGCGCCAGCGAGCGACGATACCTTCCGACGAGATCGGTTCACCCAAAACAACCGAAAGCACTCTGGCGGTCAGCGCTCGATTGTTCTCAAGCCATTTGGTATCCACCCCTTCAATCGGCAGTTCACGGATGAAGCAATCAGCCGCTGGATGGTCTCGCAACCACAAAACCACGGAAAGCAGGCGCTCGAACTCGGCTCCAGAAGCTTCAAACATCACCTTGTCTTCACCGGCCAAAGCCAGGGCGACCGTTTCATCCGCACGCTCGCGGACAAGTGCAAACCGATCCTGCGCCGCAACAAAACTTCGACTTCTCGAATCTCCTTGAGGCATCAGCTCGAAAGCTGCCGTCAAAGTTTTGACGCACACGTGAGAAGGCACCCGTGAGAGCCCGAGTTCTTTCCAAGAAACCTCCCGGAAACGCAATTCAACCCCTGGGGCCAACTGCTTCTCCGTGTTCGTCCAGTTCAGAAAATCCCTACGAAACCGCACAATATCGGACGCCGCTTCCTTTCTGTTCGGATTCAAAGCTGTCTCAAAAACAAACTCCTCCCCAAGACACAGGCCACGCAAAAACTTGGCGCGATTGGCATCGTACCGTTTGGCAAGCAGCCTGCCGACATCCTCAATTGTTTTCACACCAAGGCCCCCGATGACGTTTGATTCTCATCACCATGAAGAGCCTGACCGAGTTCCTCAGGCTGCAGATTGATCACGCTCGAAGCTTTTCGCTCTCTGCAGCTTACGTACGAAAAGGACCCCATGTAGGGCTCAAGCGTGTACAACCCTTTTTCAGGCGTAGCAATGATTGGTTGGAACCCAAAATCCTTGAAGATTCGCATGGAGATGTCGGTAAATTCACTGTCGGCCTTGTCGAAAGCTTCATCCATCATCACCGGCGCAAATTTGGGCTTTTGTGCGCGAGTGCCGCCTAACTGGTAACGCAGAGCCGCCACAAGGCATGTCATGGTGAGCTTTTGCTGCTGACCACCCGACTTTCCAGCCCCGCTGGCGAGCACCTCGATCGTCTCGCCGGCATTGTCAAATTCGATGCCTTGGAACGTCACATGTCCGCGCACATCAAGCACCCGCTCGCGCCAAATATGCTCTTGCGAGTTGTCCAGATTCAGTTTCTCGACAAGCCCGGCGAGCTTCTTGAAGTACTTTTCAGCCTGAACCTGTGATTTCGCTTCGAAGCTGTCTCGCATGATTTCGCTTTGCATCTGCTTGAATTCGGCCACCTCAGGCAATCGTCGATCGCTCACGGCAATGCGAAGGTGCGTATCACCGGCCTCGCTGCGGTTAAAAGCAACCTCGGCAAGCGATGCATTGACTTCCTTCATGCGATCTTTGATCTGGTGACGTTCGGCATCAAGCTCATTAACAAGATCGATCAAATTCTGCTTGGCGTGATTTTCCAGCAGATCACGGAATCGCTCCTCGTATTTGGGCAAACCATCCGTTTCCAATTGATCAAGTAGCAAGAAATAGTCTTCGGCAGATTCAAGGGTCTCGTCCATCGCATCCGCATCCGTCGGCCAACGAATCTTGAAGTCATGAAAAGCCGATCGCATTGTCTCTTCATGCTTGATCTGCTTGAGGTGCTCCTTGGAGGCTGCGTCCTTCAGATGCCTTTCCAACAAATGCGACCGTGCTTCCGCGTTTTCGCTTGTCAGCGGCGTTTTCTCACGTTCCCGATCCAACCGGTCCAACTCACCCAAGCGCTCGGACGGGACATCAACGCCCTGCAATGCCTGCACGGCCTCGTCCCGCTGAATCTTTAGCCTGTTCAGACGATCCTCGAGCTGTCCGATGTGCTTGTTGAGTTTTCCAATCCTTTCTTCAAGCTTGTCGCGTTCTTCTATGGCTTGGTCGATACGCGCCGCTAGTTCCTGCAGGACATTGTTCGATCGCTGCCGCTCAGTGATTTCTTTTTCAATTCTATTGAGAGCCTCAGCAATCGTGGAGGTATCGACTTCCTCCCAGGAATAGGAACTGATGTTCTGGATCACGTTGAAGCGATCGCGAGCCACACGCAGTTTTTCACCGAACTGCCTCTCTTTCTTGCCGAGCGCTTCGATCTGCACGGCAAGCTCGCCGGCCTGCTTCTCAAAATGGCGGCGTTTTTCCACATTGCTAAAGCCAGTTACCCAACTCGACGGGTCACCCACCTTCCTGCGATCGTCTTTTTCATGCCTCGAAACTGTGTGCTTAATCTGTCCGGCAATCGTGACCGCCTTGTCGAATTTGGCAAAACGGCTGGTATCCTCCACGCAAACATAGTCAAAGCGAGCTGCCAGTTCGTCACACAACCATGCCGTCCACGGACCGTTCTGAATTTCAAACTTGGAAGGAACTGAGTTTTCACTCCAGGCAGGGTTGTCACCGCGTCGCACCGTGCGGTTGTAGACAAGTCTGTCGCCCAAATTGAGTTCGTTGACCAACTTAGCGAATCGAGCGTAGTGCTTGTCCGACACCAGAAGCGAAATAGCAAGCGGCCGCAGGACCCGCTCGCAGGCCCCCTGCCAGCGTTCCTCTCCGGGAAGAATCTGCATGAGTTCGCCTGCAAAAGGCAGATCCTGCGCAGTCAACCCAAGTTCTTCGGCAAGCCGCCCGCGCAGTTCAAGCTTTTTCGAAGGAATATTCGAAGGCTGCTTGAGCATCGCCTCAATTTCATGGCGCAATGTCTTGAAGGTTTCCTGCTTTTGGGCTGACTCGATCTTCAAGGTAACGATCTTATCCTCGATTTCCGCAGTACTTTCCGCAAGTTCATCGCGCTCGCCCTGTAGCTTTTGCAGTAATGCATTGAAATCGCTTGCCTTCTGCGGAATCGAAAGATCAATCCGCGCGAACGTCTCCTCAAGATGCATACGGCGCTTCTGCACCGTATGCAAAAGTTCGATTTTGTGGCTTCGTTCCTGCTCAAGACGCATCAGCACATCTCCGCCGTTTTGCGCATGTTCGGCCCGCAGACGATCCAACTTGGTGTCGTTGTCGCGCTTTCTCCTGACTGTAGCTTCAAGTTCCGTACGACAGTTTTTCAGACGCAGTTCTGCCTGCGGCACCTGTTCGTCCAAAAACCCCTGCAAGCGAACGTATTTCCAAGGAACGGTCAAAACGGCCAGCGTTTCGTAGTCGGCAACATTTCGAATCGCTTCCGCCCTACATTCCTGAGCAACTTTCGCCTGTCCAAGAACCTGCACCTGCTCGCGCGTCTTCTTGACAATTTCATAGGCCTGATTGAGCTCGCTGAACTCCTCAACAAGCGTCTGGGCAATGCCGAAGGTTCCCGGCGTATCCAGCATGAACTCGCGGAAAAACGCATCGATGTTGCCCATGTTCTTGGCCGATTGCGCTTTGTGCAGCAAATGAAGTACCTTCTGATCCGAAATGCCGAAATAGCGGCTGAAGCATTCGAAATATGGACCGAATGTCGGAAACAAACGGCTTTCCGGACAACGCTTCTTGATCAAGCGCACATTGAAATCCGATGCCGAGAAGTCGCTGATCTCTAGCAAATCAAAGTCCTGCGGAATCACAAAGTAATTCCGCACCACGGAGCTTTCTTCTCGCGAAGCACCGCGGACATATCCTATGAACATCAATGTGACGGTCTGCTGCAAATTGCTCTTAAAGGTGGCCGCCACGGCCGACCAAGTCGATTCCTTGCGCAAGAACCGTGTAGCAGCGCGTCCGTCGCTATCCTGCTCACTACTCCAGGCGCCTCGGATATAGCTCATGAACGAGCGGTCGGAGCGTCTTTCTCCGGGACGGGCTGCCGCATTGAAATTGATGCGCCCGGGCGTCAACAACACGGCAATCGCATCCAGAATCGTCGACTTACCCGAACCAGATCCGCCGACAAAAAGATGGCCTTTCGCAGCCATCGGCACATCGTGAATCCCGCTGAAGGTTCCCCAATTAGCAATTTGCAGTCGACTAAGCCAAAACTGTTCGCTTCCCTCAAGCAAATTGAGCGTACTGTCAAACATCCGCCGTCTCCTGTTCATCAACTTGAGCCAGAATCTCGGCAGCACGGCGAGCCTTTTCGATGTGATTGAGGTATGCCTCGCGCAACGTATCCACCTGTGCGGCATCGAAAACTGTCTTGATCACTGGGCTGACCTCAAAACTATCGGCATTCTTGCCAAGCTCGATGAGCAGATGCCGCTCCTTCATTCGCTTAATAACTGCATCAACTCTTTTGGCAAAAAGCGACGTATCCGTACGGGCCGAAGATTCAAAAACGCCCAGATGCGTATTAATTTCGTCAAGTGATATAACCGCCCGCTCGCCACCCTGCTGCGCCCGCATCAGGCGATCGCGCATTTCAATGAGCAGCACCGAGTCCAAAAACTTGAACGCATACTGATTCAAAAGCGACGGCGCTTCAATCTCTTCAAGATTTGGCTTACAAACGTAGGCCACTCCAAGTTCATCGTCAACGACGAGATCCAACAGCAGATTGGAAAGCTGCGTACGGACCGCCGCCATGTTGTTGATGAGCAAATTCCAAGCGTCCTTTCGCTTTTCTCGGTATAGATAGGGCCCCTTGAGCAAAGTCACCAAAAGTTTGCGCAGAGCAAGCGACAGCGTACCGCTGTCACCTGGATAAAGTTCTTCCCGAGCAGATTCAGCAATCCGAACGTCTTCGGTTACATCTGCAACCTGTTGGATCGGTGTCGTTTGCTCCACGATTTCATTTATTTCCGTCATCATGCTTTGCTTCTTTCCTGTCGAGCGCTCTGGCTGTCGTCCATTATCGACCCGCGCACGAAAATGAAGCGCGGCAGTCTTCCCCGCTTGCGATTTCCCAGTCGATCCGTCCAGTGTACGACTTCGCTCATCCCTTCCTTCGGCGGCTGAGCATGATTCAGCGCAAGATGAATCATTCCCACAATTGAAGCAAGCCCCTGCCGAGCCGGGAAACGCTCAAGCACCTCTCCGAGGCTCACTGTGGCGCGATCGCTCAAACATTCGGCAATCTGCTTTTTCAAGAGGGCATAGTTGATCTCGGAAGCCGACAAACGCTCAGACAATGACATCAGGTCAATGTCTGTTTGCTCCTGCAGGGTAAGTTCCTGTGCATCGCCTGCATTTTCAGGATTGAATAGCGACGTCGCACCGATGCTTGAAATCGAGGCGAAGGTTTCATTTACCTGCAGCACGGGTGTGTACGTTGAAATCGCCTTCTGCTGCATAGCCAAAAGCGCAAGCCGTCGGGTCTGATTGATGAGTTCTGTCAATCGGCGATTCTGCTGATACTCACGGCTCTGAACGAAGTAGCGCAACGACTTCGCCAGTCTTGACATCATTCGCTGCGTCTCACGAGCTCTCGACTTGAGATTCGGCTGAACTTCCTGCACGACATCCCGGCGCCTTTCCTCCACATCCTTCCAGAATGGCCTTTCCGAAATCGCCTCAATGAGTTCGTCAATTTCCCGCGTAGCTATGTCACTCATCAGGAATTTATAGAACGCCGTAAAGGTTCGGCCGGCATCGCTTTCCGCGACAGCGTCGTAGCCCGCAAAGAATTTTGCGAGAATGGCGCCGCGGGTATCTTCGTTGCCGAGCACATCGGCATGAATGCGTTCAGCAAGCTCCATGAAGGCGTCTCTTACGCGCAAGAAATCTCCGTCAAGCGCCTCAATCATGGCAAAGATGTCGGAAAGCTGCGCCTGCACTTCAATATCGCTCACCGTACTGATACGGCCTTCCATGAGCGCCTTGATACGCTCGTCAATTTCCCGCTTTTCCCGCTTAAGCCGGCTCACTCGCTTCTCGACATTTTCGTCTGTGTCATCAATGAGTTTTTTGAAGGCATAGATGAGCAGTTCAAGACGGCTTTCCGTCGGAGAGATGCGAACGGCGTTTTGCGAGGAAATGAAGCGCACGGCCTCGAAGGCTCCAACCGATAAGGCATACACCGGTTCCGCATCGCGATCCGTCAAACTGCGCACAATATAGCCCGCCTGTCGCCAGATCGTGACACGCTGTGAAGCCATGTCCCGTGTCACCGTTTCGGCAGAGACCTGATTCATCAGACGCACGAGCCGATCAACAAAAACAGATTCAGGAAGTTCGCGCTCATCGTCGTAAAGCAACGTTTGCAAAAAGGCAATCGTTTCCGGCCCCGTATCAGCCGCTAGCAAAGCCCAAGCCTTCTCCCGCCGAAGTCGGCGATAGGCTTCAATTTGAGATGCAATTGCCATCGTTGCGCCCCAACATAATCATTGCGCAGAACAGAGGCAGTGTGCGTAGGTCGGCATCTCTCCTGAAGATGTCTGTTTCAGGCGCTCAACCGGAAGCAACGTTTGGGCGGCAGGAGCCGCCAATTTAAGCACATCAGTCATCCCCGACTGAGCCATCGCACGACGCACCAGACGCATCAGCATCATGGGAAAGCCCGAAGCATCGCGTTCGATGAACTCCACCGGGGCATTGGGAAGCTTAGCCATATCGGAAGCCAGCGTGATTGCCGTCTGCATCCCGCCTAAGGTGTCCGCTAGTCCCATGTCCACCGCCTGTCGGCCCGTAAAGACGCGGCCCTGCGCGAGCGAAGCCACTTTCTGCTCATCCATTTTGCGGCTTTTGGCAACGAGCGCAACAAAGTCTCGATAGGTGCGTGCCACCGTAAGCTCCATCATCTTTTCGTACTCCGGCGTTACGGCTGTCAGCGGATTCATCGCATCGGCGATATTCGAAGTTGCCACGCCGCCCGCACCGAGCGAAAGCTTTTCCAGTGATTTCTCAAACGTAGGCAACATTCCGAAGACACCGATCGAGCCCGTCACGCTCATCGGATCGGTCACGATGCGATTGGCCCCAAGCGCAACCCAATAGCCGCCGCTTGCGGCATAGTCACCGAAACTGGCCACCACCGGCTTGCCCGCCTTTTTCACCAGCTCAAGCTCACGGCGAATAAGTTCGGAAGCCACCGTGCTGCCCCCCGGGCTGTCGATGCGCACCACGAGTGCCGCATAATCCGGAGATTCGCGCACAAGACGCAATCGTTCAACAGCGTCGCGTTCGCCGGTCATGCCGGGGCCGTCACCGCCGTCCTTGATTTCGCCTTCGATGGTGACGACGGCAATGCGTTTGCCGGACGGCGCCGTCTCAACCGCGTCCAGATAGGACCGATAATCGACGAGTTTTTCATCCGCAGCCGTCTTCCAACCCATGCGCGTGCGCAGAATATCCACAACCTCGTCCGAGGTGTAGACAGAATCGATCAAACTCTGATCAAGCGCCACGCGGCTCATGTCGCCCTGCGCCTTTTCAAGCAGCTCAGGATAGGTAGCGATCATCTTGTCGACCGCCCCCGGCATCAGGCCGCGAGAGGACTCAATGTTGGCCGTGTACTGACGCCACACATCCTTCATCCAGAATCGATCGGCTTCAAGCGATTCCTTGGAAGGCGAAGAGCGCACGAACACTTCGGGCGCGCTCTTGAATTCGCCCGCTCGGTAAACGTGCACGGTTACGCCCAAATTCTTCAGGGCTTCCCCCCAATACAGACGAGTACCCGAAATGCCTCTGAGCATGACGCCGCCCATAGGATGAACAAAAACTTCATTGGCGTGCGCCGCCACGGCGTATTGCGCCTGACTGTAGCCCGTGGACCAAACGGTGATTTTTTTCCCGGCAGCCTTGACGCGATCCATGGCCGATCCGATTTCTCGCAGCGAGGCAAGCCCCGCTTTCTGCAAATCCTGAACCCGGAAGTGCACCGCGACAATACGCTTGTCGGCGGCGGCAAGCGTCAGTGCTCCGGTCACATCCCGCAGACGGGTGGTCGAATCCGAACCGTCCACCATGCTCGCGAACGTTCCCTGGCTATTGAAATCGTCTTCTTCGGAAATCTGTCCCGAAAGCGTTACCAACAGCACCGAACCCTGCGGCACACCGACCGGTTTTTCGTATAGAACAGCGAAGATCACGCCGATTACGACAGCGAAAAACACCAGATTCAATGTGAGTCGCCGCAGAAAGTCCAGTCCGCGCCAAAAGGTCTTCAGAAATTTGATCATCTATCCGTTCGAAACAAAATCCGATTTATCGAGGCAGCGAACGTGTTTGTCGAGCTGCCGTACCGGCAGCGGCAAGGCGCCGCGCAAGTTCCGTTAATGAATTCACAGCCACATCGGCCCAGGCATGCGCTTGCGGCAGATACGGCTCTTTCTTGCGATACCCCGCGCACCAAACGGTAAGCATTCCGAGACGCTTGGCGGTCTTGAGATTGAAAGGACTATCCTCGATCAAAGCACACTGCTCGGGCCGCGCCTTGAACTTCGAGGCCAGCTCGGCAAAAAGCACACCGTCTGGCTTGCAGCGCCAACGTCCGAGGACCTTCATGTCGTCGGCGCTCACCACGTCATCAAAAAGATCTTCGACGCCTAAAAGCGGCAACAGCGCCAGCACATAGCAAGACGGTCCGTTCGTCACCAGCACGCGCTTGCCTTTGAGCGCCTTTAATGCCGAGCGCAGCTTTGTCCGGCTGAAATCATCGGGAATCTCAGAAGACAGATCAAAGCAATGCGTTGCGTCGAAAAATGCCCGCGGAGTAATCGCATGGTGTTTTTCAAGACCCAAAAAAGTCGCACCGTATTTGGCCCAATAGGCATGCTGCAGGCGCCGGCCTTCCTCAATCGACACGCCGAGCTCACGGGCGATAAATTCTTCCATGCGCACGTGAATGGCGGCAAACATGCCGCGCGAAGATTCATAGAGCGTGTCGTCGCAGTCGATAAACCAGACCTTGACGCGGGTAAGCCTCGGGCGGACCTGTCCGTCGTCGGCAATCGGCATCGGTTTTTTGCAGCGTTTCGTATTAGTCATCGGCTGAAATCATTGTGCCCACGCCCTGCGGCGTGAGGATTTCAAGAAGCAAACAGTGGTTGACGCGCCCGTCAATGATATGCACACTGCGCACTCCATTGCGGGCGGCCGATAATGCGGAAGCAAGCTTCGGGAGCATTCCGCCCGAAATGGTACCGTCTTTAAACAGAGCATCAATTCCCGAAGCGGTCAGTCCGCTTACGAGATTTCCCTCTCGGTCGAGTACGCCGGGAGTGTTGGTGAGCATCACGAGCTTTTCTGCCTTGAGCGTTTCGGCAATCTTGCCCGCTACCACGTCGGCGTTAATGTTGTAGGAAAGGCCGTCTTCGCCCATACCGATCGGACTGATTACCGGAATGAAATGATCTTTCTCGAGCGCCTGCACAAGCGAAGGATTGATTTCCTCGATCAGACCGACTTGTCCGATATCGTGGAAAACGTTCGGATCGTTCGTATCCTGCAGCTTCATGCGTCTGGCTTTGATCAGGCTCCCGTCTTTGCCGTTGAGCCCCACGGCATGTCCTCCGAAGGAGTTGATCATCTGCACCAGATCACCCTGCACCTCGCCGCAAAGCACCCATTCGACAACTTCCATCGTTTCCGGGTCAGTGACGCGCATGCCCTGCACGAATTCGCTTACCTTTCCCACTCGGTTCAACGCGCTGTTGATTTGGGGACCGCCGCCGTGAACAACAACGGGATTCATGCCCACGAGCTTTAATAGCACCACATCGCGGGCAAAAGCGCGCTGCAACTTCGGATCGGTCATGGCGTTGCCGCCGTATTTGATTACGATCGTTTTGCCATGAAAGCGCTGAATATACGGCAGTGCTTCAGAAAGAATTTCGGCCTTGAGCGAAGCAGGCACCAGATTGGTATTGGGAGCGGAAGTCTGCATTGTTCTTGTTCCCGATAAAGCAGAAGCTATTCCGGCCGAAGCATCAGCCGAGGTTGCGAACCGCAGCGAGGGATCCGCGGCGCGTTTTTCCAAGGCTGACGCCCCGGTCGCCCGGGCGTCTTTTCGACATACCTTGAGCGCGCATCTTACTGGCTTTTACGTTCGTCGGAACTTCTCTCGGAACATACTTTAGCATTCGCTCGGAAGAATGCCGCTTATCCTTTGAATTTAGGAGAAATTTCAAACGCCGATCTCTTTAAAAACGGGGCCCGAAGGCCCCGACTTACACCAATAAAGGTGCAATTCTTCGCTAGAGAACGTAGCGCGACAGATCCTGATTGCCCGCCAACGTATCCAGACGTTCGCGCACATAGGCTTCGTCGATCGTTACTTCCATCGTGCTGCGGCAACCGGCGTCAAAGCTCACTTCTTCAAGCAGTTTTTCCATCACGGTGTAAAGACGCCGTGCCCCGATGTTTTCCGTACGTTCGTTCACTTCGTAGGCGTAGTGCGCAATCGCCTTGATCGCCTCGGGCGTAAATGTGAGCTTGGCTCCGTCCGCCCCCAGAAGAGCCTCGTACTGTTTGACGACGGAAGCGTCGGTCTGCGTCAGAATTCGCTCGAAGTCCTCTTCAGTCAGGCTCTTCAGTTCCACTCGGATCGGCAAACGACCCTGCAGTTCGGGCACAAGATCCGAAGGCTTGGACAAGTGGAAAGCTCCCGAGCAGATGAACAGCACATGATCGGTCTTCACCCAGCCGTACTTGGTCTTGACCGAAGTTCCTTCGATCAGGGGGAGCAGATCGCGCTGCACGCCTTCGCGGGAAACATCTCCCGAGCCGTGCCGTTCGGCACCGCCGGCAATCTTGTCGATTTCGTCGATGAAGACAATGCCGTTGTTTTCCACGCTCTCGATTGCGCGGCGAGTGAGATCTTCGTGATCGATGAGTTTTCCCGCCTCCTCGTCGGTGTAGATCTCCATCACTTCCTTAATCTTGAGGCGCTTCTTTTCTCGACGCTGCGCGTTGATCT
>ERZ1034710.228-NODE-228-length-20796-cov-50.527072_pt1 | contig 20796 bp, 20 predicted proteins | sample MGYA00520597_ERZ1034710 | MGnify/ENA primary metagenome ERZ1034710 (study PRJEB33766, sample SAMN09781714) | gut metagenome | biome: gut microbiome | host: Homo sapiens | place: Madagascar | study: EMG produced TPA metagenomics assembly of the PRJNA485056 data... | reverse complement strand
TGTATATGCCATAGATCACCTCGTTTAGGTGTCCAGGATTTTGTCCGCATCCCCAATTAAAACAGCACGTTCATATAGGACTGTATACGAAAGAAATAAACATAAAATTGACATTGATTTATCTTTTAAATATACGGATGAAAAGGAAAAAATTCTTGTTCAAGCTTTATCAGAAAAAGTTCCTAAAAATACTCTTTTCTTAACAGTATGTGCTATGCAAGATATTAAGTTTTTGGCTAAAGTTTACATTTGGTTTAAGCTAAGACTTATCTTAGTTAGTCCAACAACTCGTTTTACAAAAATTCCTGCCGCAGTTATTCAGAATGATGATAATTTAGAAAAAGATAATAAATCAGATCCTTTGCTTGGAGTAAATCAAATTATTTCAAAATTGGATCTTGGTGTTAATTCGCTAAAACATGAAGATATACCTTTTGCATCATTAGGTTTATCTGACAAAAATATTTCAGACATAAAGGAACACTTAAAGTATGGCAAATTTATTAAACTAGCAAACCCTAATAATACTGATGTAATTATCTATAAAAAAAATAACGAACTAGTAGCATCTAGATTACTAGCAATTCATAAAGATGCATTGGGCAATAATGTTAATTTTGAGCTAAATGAAGAGTCAGACGGTACAAGAAGACTTATTGATATTTCTCCACTTCTACTTGATCTAATAGGTGGCTATAACGATTTAGTAATTGTAATTGACGAATTTGACAGAAGTTTAAATCCATTACTAACAAGAAAAATCATCCAAATGTATTTAGAAAGAGCAAGAGATCGTAACTTAAAAGATGGACGAAAAATTAAAATTCAATTCATTTTTACTTGCCATGATATCTCTCTTTTAGATCAAGATATTATGAGGCGAGATGAATATTGGGTTATTAATAAAAATACCAAAGGAGAATCTTCTTTATCTAGAATTAGCGAAATGAAAAAAGGATTAAGATTTGACCAAAAACTTAGAGATAACTACTTGAATGGCGAATTTGGAAAAACTAATTTTTTAAAATAGCATAGAGCCTTCAAATAATGGTAAACAGATGTCATAAATTTTACGACGAGCAATCAAAACTACCATTGTCACAAGGTCAATTAGTGATTGTTGGATGACCAACTAAATTTAATATAGCTAGCACGTTACGTGCTAGCATTTAAACTTTACATTCTAGCTCGTTTGCTCAATCATCTAGACTTGGGCATTGTAAAATAGTTAGTTTGTAACTCCTGATGACCAATTAAATAACACATCCTTATCTATTACTTTTGCAGGATTCCCTGATACCATACAATATGGAGGTACATTTTCTGTAACTAAAGCTCCTTCACCAATAATTGCACCTTGACCGATTGTAACTCCAGGCATAATTGTTGCGTTAGAGCAAATCCATACCTTGTCTTCAATTACAACAGGTCTTTCATCCTTATAGTAAGGTCTATTTACTAAGTGACCACCATTATTATCTCTAATGCAGACGTTTCTTCCTATTCCTACGTAATTACCTATTGATATGCTGTTTGTACATATAATTTCTGCATTACAATTCATCCAACATCTACCAAGAGTAAGTTTTCCCCCCTTAAATACTTCAATATCAGAACCGTATCCTACCTCAACTTTTCCATTAACTGTTAAAGAAGCAGAATCTTCTACAAAAAGTATCGTTTCACGATGTGACTTTTTTAACCTTTTTGTTCCTACCACTAAATTTCCATTAATTTTAATATTGTGAAGATTATCAAAGGAAAGTCTGCTGTACTTAAGAGGAATAATTAAAGCCTTATCCTTGGAAATAATATTTTTTAAACCGTTATATCTTAATAACTGGTAGTATAAAGGCAGATTTGTTCTGAGCTGTTTAACTATTCGATAATATTTTTTTAGTCTATCTTTTATTGAGTTTTTAAAGTTTGATTTGTAGCGATTATACAATTCACCAAAAGGTGTTTTTTCTAATTCTTCAAAAAATTTTTCTCTATCAATTGTAGATGGTTTAATTGGAACTGTTAAAGCTAAATTTCCTTCTAAAACGCTATCTAGGCTTACTTTTTGTAATTTCAAAGAATTTTTGCATTTTTCCAAATACGCTAAACCTTTACTATTATTTGCTAATACAATGGAAGTTCCTGCATCATAATCAAAATTCTTTATGTAATCCCAGTTATTGTTGCCTTTTTCTTTTTGCCAATAATCGCCAATAGTAATATCTGCACACCTTGGAAAACCTTTAAATGGACATTCGTAGCAAACAGGTCTAACACAAGTTCTTGAAGTCATATAGAAGAACTGAAATGGATTATTATCATGCGTTTGATATACATGAGCACCATTTTCAAGAACAAACATCTGAGTTAAATTTCTCCATCCTAACTCTTTACATTTAGCTTTTGTTTCTACAACCTTGAATCCATATGTTTGTTCAATATGCTGAATGTATTTTTTAAATACTTTAGGAGATGGCATACATAGACAAATAAAATCTACGATGATTAGTTTTTCATAGTCTTTTCTTAAATACCCTCTCAATCCAGCCATTTGGCAAGGGGAACCACACACTAGTACTGGTTTTCCTGCCTTTAGTTGATTTTCTACTTCTTGATAAAAACCAGTAGCATCGCTTTGGTAGTATTTAGAACTTCTTATCTTTTCAAGATCAGATTTATTATGAATTAAGATTTGATGAGCGTTGAATTCAGAATCAGTAGCTGCTCCACCTACTACGCCTTTTTGCTTAAACATACAATTGGCTAATGCTGAAAATGCACCGCCAGAAGTACTGTCAAATCTCACAAATAAATTTTTATTTACTGCCGCATAGCATTCAGGTTTAGCAAACATTTCTGCTTCAACCTTATGCTCGATAGGACATACCTTATTGCATAGAGAGCAATCTACGCACTTATCTTTATCTACTTTAGGATACCAAAAGCCTTCCTTATCAACAGACATAGAAATTGCATTTTTAGGACAAACATCTAAGCAAGCTCCGCAACCACTGCATTTATGCTTATCAAGAATTTCTATCATCCTAACTTTCCTTTAATAACATCAATCATATCACCAACGTTATCACATTCCATAACTTCCTTAGCTTCAAGTTTTATATGGAAATGCTTTTCAATTTCTGATATGAGAATAATTTGGGATAAAGAATCCCACTCTTCAACATCTTCTGCTGAAGTCTCATCTGTAAGAACTAAATCATCAACATCCAAAACATCAGTAAAAATGTCATTCATTTCTTTTAGAATTTGTTCTCTATTCATATCACTAACCTCAACCTAATTAGATTACAAATTAACTCCCAAATTGATTGGTATATCTACACCATTCACATATTGAGGCGCATATACTAAATCGTATATTACTCTTGCTACTTCACTTGGTTCTAACAACCTTTTTAGAACATTTGATTCTTCTTGCTGTTTTATAACGAAATCACCTAAATTTTTTGTTAAGTCAGTTAACATAAAATCAGGAGATACAGTATTACTTGTGATACCGAGCGAAATGTACTCTTTACTCCATGAAATAGCTAATTGTTTTATATATGCTTTTGTAGATGAATATACAGAAAATCCTGAAGGAGGAGCACCTACAAGAGCTGAAGACAATACAGTGATAAGTTTTCCTGACTTCTTTTTACGAAATTCTTTTATAACTTCTTGAGAAATTTTAATTAAGGGTATTACATTGGATTTAAAAGAATATTCGAATTCTTCGATTTTGGTGCGATAAAAATAATTACCAAGAGTAGTTCCTGTGTATGCATTATTGATTAATACATCAGGATCAAAGCCGTGTATCGCTTCTACAAAACTATTTAAGCTTTCTTCTTCACAGAAATCACAATGAATTGATCTAACATTCGGATATGTCTTTTCTAGTTTATCTGCTATTTCCTTTTTTGACCTATAAGTAAAATAAACCGTATTATCCAATTTTGAAGCAAGTAATTCAACTGTCGCTTTTCCTAAACCTGAAGTACCGCCTGTAATTATTATATTCATTAAATTAAACCTATCATAATGTCGCCCTTGGCAACAATAATCTTATTATTGTTACTAAATTTATATTTAAAAGTCACTGATTTACCAGCTTCTGAAAAGCTTTCAGTTCTTAATTCCATAATTAAAGAATCATTTAAATAAACTGGCTTTTTATACTGTATACTTTGTGTTAGCAAAATAACATCTTTAGTGGGAAGCTCCATTCCTATAGCGTATGAAATAAATGCATTTAATATGTTTCCATACATAACACATTCTCTAAATCCATGAGATTTAGAATAGCCATCATTTACATGGAGTGGATTTAAATCGTTTGAGCATTCTTGAAATAAACGGTACACTCTTTCCGTTACAACAAAAGGAATTTTCTTTGAAAATCCTTCAAACAAAAAAACACTAGCCATTATTATCAATTCTCTCAATGAAACAATTTCGATCAGTATAATTATCTGTAGAAATCTGGTATAAATCGGTAGTACAATTTGGAATTTTTTCAAAACCTAACTTGCTATATAATCCTTTAACAAGTGCATTTTTTTGAGTTGGTAAGTATTCTCCAATAATCTTTTTAAAACCATTGTCTTTAGCAACTTTAATAAGATTGTTGAGAACAAAGCTCTCCATTCCCCTATTAAGAACACGGCAACTCATTAACCAAGTTTCTATAAAAAGGCTCTGTTCATCTTGTTTTTTTAAGATAACCACACAAATTAACCCATTATCTCCAAATCTATCAGATAATGTAAAATACCTAGTAATATAAAATTGAGACGAACTAATTCTATTTATATCGGCCTCTGTATACCTAATTGTTCGCAAATTAAATTGGTTACTTCTTTGAGTCAATTGAGCTATTCTTGGTATATTAAAATCATCAAAAGAACTTACTACTGATTTCATATTCAATGATTTTAAAAAGTCATCTTCGTTATCAAATGAACTTTGAAATATTTCCCTTTCAGCTTTTTCTTTGTACTGCTTTGTTCTGTTGAGATCGGTAACACTATAAGATGATGTTTCAAACAAATTTAATGAGTAAAGATATTCTAAGTATTGAGAAGGATCTTTAGGAAGATCTGGTACAACAACTTCAGGGATATTCTCTTTGACAACTCCTCTCTCGCAAGGATTATCATCTAAAAAGATCATGGAATCAAAACCAATATTTAAAATTTTTTGGATTGTTCTAATATTTGTTACTTTTGATTCCCAATTAGCAATAAATACAGCAATATCTTTAAGTCTTAAAACCATATCTGGATGATTTAAAAAAGGTTGTTTAGCAACTTCCTCGCTGTTTTTACTGCAAACACAAAGAATTATTCCTCTATTTTTTAATTTAAGTAACCACTCTTGAAATTCAGTAAACATTTTACCGATTCCGAGTCCATGACCTAGCTCTATTCCGGATACTCCATCATCTCCTATAACGCCACCCCACAAAGTGTTATCTAAATCTAATATTACACACTTCTTTTCCTTACCTTTTATAGACAGAATAATATCTACCATGCTTTTGGCTATAACAGGAACAAAGTCCACGCTAACATTCATTTCGGTACTTGCGTAGATTGAAGGATCAAATATCAGATCTCTGCCATATTTGTTTTGTATGCTTGATAAATCGCATATCATTAAATTATCAACACTCTGAGAAAGATCCATCAGAGCCAAATTCAATTTTCTTGTTTGATAAAGAAAAGAAGAAGATACTTTATTTGAATAACTCCCAAAAACAGAGTCATCAATCTCAGGATAATTACAACAAATGATAGTTGATTTCTTAAAAATTTGGCAAACTTTAGAAATAAATGCTATTCTTTCGTTAGCTAGATGATTGTAACTAGTAATGTCAGACAAGCTATATTTTTCATTTAGCTTATGCGTTGATTGAATAAAAATAATAAATTGAGCTGAAAATGAATGTAATTCACTCATTGGATTAAGACACTGATTCTCGACTTGATTAAACGGTGCTTCAAATATCTCTGCTCTGAAGCCATTTTCTACAAGCCATCCTTGTATAGCTGTTGTTAAAAACTGAGTTGCTACGTCTCCTAATATTGCAACTTTTAAATGGGGGAAATTAGAGGTATCTTTTTTTAAATTTTTCTTTAATTCTTTTAGGGATTTCATTTTGTTTATTCATACAATGACATAATTAATTACAATAAAAAAATTATATCATTAAAGTAAATATAACCGACTAGAACATTGAGTTACAAATTGTATATATAGTTTGGATCATCAATACCTTTAGAGTTTATGAAAATTAAGTTTCTGTCCAACAGATCTATAAGCTCCATTTCATTTTGATCTAACTCAAAATCAAAGATGTTCAAATTATCATGCATATGCTCTTTATTAAAGCAACTAACAACTGGTATTACATTATGTTGATAATGCCACCTTATTGCTATTTGAGCAGGTGTTTTGTGGTATTTTTTTGATAGTTCTTGAATTAATTCAATCTTTGTGAACTTATCACAATTTCTACATGTAGGAGTATGAGCCATAACTTGAATATTATGATCTTGACAATATTGTCTTAATTCGTGGCGTGCATAAAGAGGGTGCATCTCTGTTTGCATTACCATTGGTAATTCTAATCCTGCATTTTCTATCTCTTTTAAATTCTCAATACTTAAGTTACAAGCTCCAAAGGCTTTTACTTTACCTTGCTTATACAATTCAATAACTTGAGAATAGTAATTTAACCAATCACCTTCAGGCCAATGGAATAAGTACAAGTCGACGTATTCTCTGTTTAGATACTTAAGTGAAAGTTCTAAATTGCCTTTTACATCAGATGGAGAGTACTCTCTTGTTACATCCATGGTTGAACATTTAGTGGTGATAAATAAGTCTTGCTTTTGTGATAATACCTTTCCTATGTAGTATTCAGACATAGCATAAATTCTACCAGAATCAAAGGATCTAAAACCTTCATTATAGGCATTATTTAATATAGATTTTATTAAAAGATTACCTTTTAACTCTCTATTAAATCTAATATGTTTAACAGAACTTAAGAATATTCTTAAGTAATGTTTAAAAAATAATTTTTTATTTCTTGTATATCTCCAAATTACACCGGTTCCAAAAGAAATCCATGGAATTGAAATTCCATTTCTTAACGTATAAATTTTTGAATTTTTCATATACCACACCATTCAAAGATTATTGCTTAAGTTTTAATTTTTCTTGTATATAGTTATTGAACTTCTCTTTACCTCTATTATTTAAAATTAGAGCATTTGTATATAATGACCAATCTGAAAATAGTGGTTCATGGTAACAGTCAATAATTTCAATATCTTGCTCTTTTGATATATCTTCAATAGGATTCCAAAGACAGTCTTTTAATAATTGCTCAGGTAAAATTTTAATTAAATTGGGACTAAAAGGAGGTACAACGATGTAAGGTCTATAATTGTTCTCTTTACATTCTTTTATAGCAGAAATCAATCGTTTTTTATTTAGTTCCAAAATTTTAAGTTGAGCGGAACTTAAAGTATAACCTTCATTCCAGTTAAATTCATTAGTCCAACCTTTCAACCACTCTATTGCATATAGAAGGTCTTCTGTTTCTGTTGATGCGTCAACTCTTTGGGATACATGATAACGAAGTATTAGTTTTATAACTGATTTTATATCTCTCCAAATAAATTGAGGATATGCGATAAAAGGAAAAAAACGAAAAAGAAAAGCTCTCAACTTACTATATGTAAGAACTTGTTTTGCATCCAACCATAAATAATATTTATAATCCTTAATAATATCTACGTATTCAGCACAAAGCTTAAATTCTTCAATTCCAAATAGAATTATTGCGTTTTTTGCCAATTTATTTTTATATTTCTCTAGAGTTTTAATATCGTAATATAAAGATTGTGGTTGATATGCAAAATTTCCTCCTTTGCATTTCCACAAATTATATTCAAATGCATTATATAAAGGTGAGCTACCTGTATTAACAACCTCTAATTTATCAGGCAATAAGGAGAGATATATACTATGTTTTTTCCATCGTCTGTAGGTTGAAGATAACTTTCCAATCATAAGAACACCAATATAAAAAAACTATAAGCACTAAACTGTATCATAATCTTGTTTATAACTAAAGGTCAATATTCTAGTAATTCCTTCTTCAAATGAAACAGTTATGTACTTACCTATATCAGCTATTAGCATTGATGAATCAAACATATCCTTAGTAAATTTAATACCATCATCTTCTCTAATCCCAAATTTGACAAGATCTTCCTTACCCATAATATTTGCAATTGCTTTTATAAAGAAAATTAACTTATTGGGCTGATTAGTTCCTAAAAAGTAATATTGTGATGATATTTCATAAAAACCTAAGCGGTACATAGCATCTACTAAGTCATCAACATATATAAAATCGAAAAATTGTTCTCCAGGTCCAAAGCATGCTTTCTTGTCATTTAAAAGCTGATTTATTGTGTAATTGATAACATTTCCCGTAGTGTTATTTTGTCCATATACACTTGCTATCTCCATCCAAACAAGCTTTAGATTTATTGATTTGCAATAAGTTTCAACTAAAAGATGACAGCAAAATTTTGATACACCATAAAACATTGAAGCACTTGTTGTTTCTAAATCATGTAAACTATCAACAACTCTTTCAGCAATAGTTCCCGCACATAAAAATCTTGTGCATTGTAGCTTCTTAGCAACGTTGCAACAAGAAATAGCAAGCTTCAAATTAGCTAGTTGAATATTGGGATCAGCTCTATATTTAGAATTAACTCCATTCCAAGCCAGATGGTAAAAAGCATAGTACTTAAACTTTGGTATTTTCTCTAACATTTCTTGCTCGTTAGAGGCATCAATTTCAAGATTAATTAAATTTTGATGATTTGGTAAAACTGAATTATTAAAGTGTCGGCTTATAGCTATTACAGTTACACCATTTTGAAGAAGTTTCTTAATTAAAGCACTTCCTACTAATCCATTTGCACCTGTAACTATTACATATCTACTCATTCTATAAGCTCCTAGGTGCTGCATAAGAGTTTATATTGAGATTAAAAATGCAAATATAATAAATACACTTAAATATAATTTGTAAATAGTTAAGTATATTTATTACCCCCCCACGCAATTTTATCAACTCATTTCTACAGTAATTTGATAAACCATTAACTATTGAATAACAGGGATTTAAGCCATATTCTTTACACCATGATATGTCTGCCAATGTATCAGGCTCTATATTTCTGCTTTTTATAACTCCGAAATTTAATACTGACTTTGAGCCTATTATTGTTTTCATGTTTTCAACAATTGCTTTAACTGAGAGTTGCTCACCTGATCCAAAAGGTAATTTAGTATATCCACTAAAATTGTGGTTTGTAATTAAAAATGAAATGCAATTTACAACATCTTCAACTCTCACAATATCTCTTTTTTGCTTTCCAGAGGTTAATTCTATCGGTAAATTATCTACAAGCTTGTTTAAACACATTTTTAAAAATCTTGATTTAGGCTCGTTTATTCCACCGTAAAACATTTCTAAACTTAAATTGATATAATTCAAATTATTAGATTTAGCAATGTACTCACAAATTTCATCATACTTTGACTTAAAGAAACTGTAATCATTACACATTACAGGTAAGCTTGTTCCTGTACTTAAATAATTTTTAACACCACACTTTGCAGCTAAGTTAATTACTTGTAGGGGGAATGTAATATTTGAATCAAGTAAATCTCCATAAAGAGTTTCATTGATTTTGTATAAGCAAGAAGTATTTATTAGCCAATCAATATGTTCCTGCTCTAAAAGGCATTTTATTTGAAAGAGATCGTTTGACAGATATTTTAAATTGCTTGAGTGAGTTAATTCTAGAAGTTTTGATTTATCAGAAGTTGGCCTTAGAATACAAAATAATTCTTGATTATCTTCAAGCAGTCTTTGAACTATATTGCTACCTAAGTAACCTGTTCCACCTAGTATAAGAATTTTCATGATAATAATTTAGCAGAATTGTCTATGACACATTAAGAATTGTTAAAAGGGACATCAATAATATTCTCTGCATAAAAAATGCAGAGAATCAATGTTTAATTTACTTTGACACAGCCTCAATAATAACCTGAGCCATATAATCAATCACGTCATCTGTCATGCCAGGATATACACCAACCCAGAAGGTATTCTCTACTACAAAATCAGAGTTTTCTAGGCTGCCTACTACTCTATATTTGTCCGTACCTCTTATTTGATCAAAGCAAGGATGTCTAATGATATTACCACTGAACAATAGTCTTGTTTGAATGTTGTGTTCTTCAAGATAACTAGTTACAACATTGCGTTTTAAGCCTGATTCAGGTTTAACTGAAATTAAAAAACCAAACCATGATGGATTACTGTTCTCTACAGCCGTAGGAAGAATTAGTTTATCTTCAACTGACTTTAACGCATTTTTTAATCTATCAAAGTTATGACGTCTTTTTGTTACAAACTCAGGGAACTTCTTAAGTTGCTCACATCCAATGGCAGCCTGCATATCAGTAACCTTTAGATTATAACCAAAATGAGTATAAACATATTTATGATCATACCCTATAGGTAACTCTCCAAACTTGCCATCAAAACGGTGATTACAGGTATTATCTTTTCCTGATGGGCAGGTACAGCCTCTACCCCAATCTCTAAATGATAAAATCATGCGGTGTAATAAAGGATTGTTGGTATAGACACAACCACCTTCACCCATAGTTAAATGGTGAGGTGGATAAAATGATGAAGTACCAATATCGCCCCAGGTTCCAGTAAATCTAGTTTCACCATCAATGGTGTATTCAGAGCCTAAAGCATCGCAATTGTCTTCAACTAACCACAAGTTGTGTTTATTACAAAACTCTCTTACAGCTTTTAAATCAAATGGATTACCTAAAGTATGAGCTATCATTACAGCTTTAGTCTTAGGTGATAAGGCTTGCTCTAACTTGGTTACGTCAATGTTATATTGAGGAACTGTTATATCTACAAACACAGGAACTGCACCATAAATTAAAGCTGGGGTAATAGTAGTTGGAAAGCCGCAAGCTACAGTAATAATCTCATCACCAGGAAGAATTTGTCTATCACCTAACTCTTTAGCAGTTAAAGCACTGAAAGCAATTAGATTTGCGGATGATCCACTATTTACAATGTGAGCATATTTAACCTTCATGAACTTGCAAAAATCTGCTTCAAACTGTTCTGCAAAACGTCCAGTGGTTAACCAAAAATCAAGGGTTGCATCGGTTAAAGCACACATGTCTTTTTCATCAAAGACACGACCTGCATAGGTGATTCTATCGCCTTTTTTAAAGGTTGAATTTGATTTTTTAAATTGATTGTAATACTCACAAACAAGGGATTTAATTTGTGCTCTAGCTTCTTGCTCGTTGTTCCACATAATATATACTTTTTAATAGTTATTACAAAAACAAATGTGATTGATTTACAACAACACTCATCAAAATAGAAATAGCAAATATCGACTATTTTGTAATTTGCTCTGACCATTTTACCATTCTTTCAATTCCTTCTTGAGAAGAAACCTTTGGTTTCCAACCAATCGCATTTGAAATTTTGGTTATGTCTGCAACAAACACTTTTTGGTCACTAACTCTTGGTGGTAATTGAGTATAATCAAGTTTTACATTAAGTATACCTTCAAGCATATCAAATAGCTCAAGCAATGAGAGAGAATTCTCAATTCCACCACCAATATTAAACACTTGACCTGCTATCTTATCTCTATTTTGAAGAGCAGTGTAATACAAGTTAATCATATCATCTGCGTGAAGAATATCTCTTACTTGCTTACCATTACCTGAAATTGTGAAAGGTCCAATACTAGGATTATTCTTTTTTTCAACAGCTTTTTGACAGAACCAACCTATCCAGCCTTGATCATATGTCGCAAATTGTCTGCCACCGAACATTGATGAATGTCTAAATACAATTGTTTTAATTCCAAAAATTCTCGCGTAATCAAGTAAATATTGATCAGCAGCTCCTTTTGAGCAACCATATGGAGATCTAAAATCAAGAGGAACACTTTCATCAAAACCTTTTAACCATTCTTTACAAATATATCTTTTGTCTTGTTCTTCATATGTGTATTGCTCCAAATCTCCATACACTTTATTAGTTGAAGAAAATGTCATTACAGTATTAGGGCTATACATACGAATTGCATCAAGTACGTTTAATGTTCCCATTGTATTGATTAGAAAGTCATTATAAGGATTAGCAATTGATGTAGTCATTGCGACCTGACCTGCTAGATGAAAAACAGCATCATAGTTTCCTGACTTAATCACTGTATCTACATCATTTCTGCAACGAGTATCGCCATGAACAAATGTTAACTTACCTAAGGACTTTAGCCAATCTAAGATTTTCATAAGCACCTAACCTAGATAAATTATCAAATACAGTTACATCATAACCATTTAAAATACCATAAGAAGCAAGGTTACTTCCTAAAAAGCCGCATCCGCCGACAACTAATATCTTCATCTAAACCTCTACAACATACCTAAAATTTTGAATTATTCTTTTCCTTTGAAGTTAATAAACAATTTATTTAAATCTTGTACTAGTAAAAATTATGTCAATATATAAAACAACAATCAAAATAATCTTAATTTCTACTACTTAAGTCTATGAATTCTATAATCTGCTTATCCATACAAACTTTAATATTTCCTTTATTAAAGTAACATTCTGTCCATTCTACTATCTTATCTATTGCTTCATTAATTGTCCAACGAGGAGACCACCCAAAAGTAGTTTTAATTTTTGAGCAATCTAGTTTCAAAAAGTTTGCTTCATGTGGTCCTCCATCAGACTTATCGATCCACCTAATTGAACTATTTGTTTGTTCATTCCATTTTTTTACAAACAAATCAACAATTGCTCCTGTTTTGAAGCAGTCGGTATCATTAGGACCAACGTTGTAGCTACCAGCATATTTATTATCAAAATATTGCTTTTGAACAATCATAAGATAAGCAAATAATGGCTCTAATACGTGCTGATAAGGTCTTGTAGAATATGGATTTCTGACAATAATTTCGTGATGATTTTGAATTGCTCGGATGCAATCTGGAATAATTCTGTCATTTGCAAAATCACCACCACCAATTACATTTCCTGCTCTTGCAGTAGAAATTGCAACTTTTGAATCTTTAAAAAAACTATTTTTGTAACAACTAGTTACTAATTCTGAGCAAGATTTTGAATTTGAATAAGGATCATAACCGTTAAGTTCTTCATTCTCTCTGTAGCCCCATTCCCATTCTTTATTTAAATAGACTTTATCAGTTGTTACATTAAGAAAAGACTTTACACATGTTGAATTACGTACACATTCAAGAATGTTCACAGTGCCCATGACATTGGTTTCATAGGTGTAAGCAGGATCTTTGTAACTATATCTTACAATAGGCTGTGCTGCTAAATGAATTACAATTTCTGGTTGTGCTTCATCAAATGCTTTATTTAAATCATGGTAATTACAAATATCACCAAGTACTGAGTTTATATCAGATGAAATATTAGCAATTTCAAATAAAGATGGATTAGTAGGTGGATTTAAAGCAAAACCAGTAACCTTTGCACCAGCATTCGCTAATATTTTACATAGCCAGGAACCTTTAAATCCTGTATGACCTGTTATAAATACACTTTTTTCTTTAAAAAAGGTTAAATCAAAATTCTTCATACAATATCCAAGAGTAAAGTTTTCTTTTACGGTTTACCAATTCTTCCAAGGAGCTTTACCAGATTGCCATAACTCCTCAAGTTTATTTTTTTCTCTCAGAGTATCCATGCACTGCCAAAATCCTTTGTGTACATACCCAGCTAGTTGACCATCTTCAACTAATTTTGTTAAAGGCTCTTTTTCAAAAGTAACTTCATCTCCAGCAATATAATCAAAGATCTTTGGATCAAAAACCATGTATCCAATGTTTATCAAATCACCATCAAAATCTGACTTTTCACGAAAGGCTTGAATTTTTCCTGTAGGACTTATATCTACTACACCTTTAGTTTGACCAAAGTTATACATTGACATAGTGCCGATCAATTTTTGATTTTTGTGGTATTTAATTAGTTCTTGTAAATCTATATCTGCTACAGCATCACCATAAGTTAATATAAATGATTCATTATTAACATAGTCTTTAATTCTTTTAATACGACCACCTGTTTGAGTGTTGAGTCCTGTATCTACAACAGTTACTTTCCAAGATTCAGCATGTTTATTATGCACAATGATGTCATTTCCACTAGTAAAGTCGTAAGTAATATCCGAAGTATGAATAAAATAGTTTGCAAACCATTCTTTGATAATATGCTGCTTGTAGCCAGCACAAATTATAAATTCTTTGATATTACAAGCATAAGCTTGCTTCATAATATGCCACAAGATAGGCATTTCGCCTATTTCGATCATTGGCTTAGGTTTTAAATGAGATTCTTCTGAAATTCGTGTTCCAAATCCACCTGCTAAGATAACCATTTTCATAGGTAATTCCTTTTTTTATTTGCTGAATCTGTTTTATCTTGTTGAATTGGTATAACTAAGTCTTTGACCTCTTTGTACAAATCAATTAAATATTTAGTTGATAAATCGACTATTGGTTCAAACATAAAATTGTTCAAATGAATATTCTCTGAGGTAGTCATAAGAACGTTATTCAGTGTCATAATCAAGTCTTTATTATTAGGAAATTGCACCTTAAATTGTGAAAATAAAATGGCAGTTTGATTTCCTTTTATAGCTTCTAAATCTGAATTCTTATAATTCAAAGCTGAAATCATATAATCTTCAGCTTTTAATCTTAAAGCCATAGATAAAACTAACTTGTTTTCAAGTTTAGTTTCGTCATGTGCTTCTATTTGAACAATGAAGTCTGCGACTCTAAAAAGAATTTCTCTAAAATTAATTGTGTCTATGGTAGGGATACAGCTTAAACAATTAAAGTTTTTGTAAATAAAAGCTATATCAGAAAATGATATTTCATCTGTTACTTTTATTGTGAAACTAAGATCTTTAAATTTATTCTGATCTTTGAATATATGAAGACAAGCTGTCAGTTGCAAATATTGCTTAGAATTACTACCAAAGTTATATTCTGAGAGATTTCTAACAAAAGGTATTAGAGCAATAAAGCACGCAACTCTCTCAAGAGGATAAGATTTTAAACCAAAACTATGTTTTTTAATACCTTCAGTAAGAGACAATGATTGATCATCTTTGCTTATTGAATTTGCTTTTTCTATTAAGTAATTTTGAATTATATCTTGACTGAAACGAGAATCTTTTAAGGTTATATTTCTATTATCATCCTTTTGGGCAAAATAATTCAAATTTGAACGTAACCTAGAAACAACAGTTCTATAGAATTCAAAATTATGAGTTAAAATCAAAAGACAGAACTGTTTTGTTTGTTTAGATTCATTTAATGTAATTGAAGCAATATCACTTAGGTACTCAACAATTGCATATTTGTTCTTGTAATCAAATGAATCTGCAATATCATCAAATACTAAAAGAGATTGTTTTCCTTCTTCAATTAGTTCATTAATTGCAAATATATTTTGCAAAATTTTAAAAGCTCTTTTTTCCCCTGTACTTAAATGTTTTATCAATTGTTCTTTTGAGTCAAAAGATCTAGGTTTTGAATGATTTTCGTCTTTATACAAAAATTCAAGTTGAGCAGTTTCTCTCTTTAATAGAATATCTGACTGATTTTTGAGTTTAACCTTAAATGGAACAAAAAATCTATGATTAAATAGATCAATTACTTGTTTCCATTTTTGAAATTCATGGTTGGCTTTATCTATAATTTTGATTAGTTCAGCTTTACTTTGCTCGAATTTTTTTACCACCTCATTAAAGTCATCTTTATACTGATAGATATAACCTAAAAGGTATTCCCTCTTGAATTCATCAAAATATTTTAGCTTAGGTATGAGATCTTTATTTTCTATTAGCCATCCTTTAAATGACTTAAGTTCAGCATTTTTTTCAAGTTTTTTATCAATAGCATCAAATTTCTCTGACAATTCCTTGCTATTGAAAATTCTATTTTTTTCATCTTGAATAAGTTGTTGAAATTGATTTGAGTTGGTAATTTCACTTCCGTTTTTCAAAGAAAGTTTATGTTTAGCTTTAAAAAAGCGATCATCTTGCAATGACCTTAATAATTGAGAAGCTTGTCCTGTACCAAATGAATCTTTACCTGGAGAAAAGAAATTAGATTTGCTTATTAATGAATTATATTCATTAGTAAAAATATCAATACTATCAATATTAGCTTCAATAAACTTTTTTACCTTTTCTTCTTTATCAAATAGAATTTCATATTTAAAGTTATACTTAGGAAAATTCTTATTGCTGTTAATTTCTTTAGAAATTATAGGTATACAATCCAAAAAAGAACCTGAATTAACTGAGTCTTTTTCTTTACAAAAATTATTTAATATTAGATCTTTAATGTTATTGAACTTATCGTTGACTTTAATTTTATTAAAAAAATGATCAATACATTCGTTTAAAGCATTATAAATCCCATCGTAACTATCTTTTAATTCTTTATTTGCAATAAAGTCTGTAATATATTTAGAACTATCAAACAGATCACTATCATCAAAAACAAAAGCATTTGAATTTGAGATGTCTTTATCGCCATATTTAATTATGCAAGTTGTTTTTCTTTCTGGATAGTAATCATCTTTAGGTTGGCAACAATTTATAAGATCTCTAATAGTGTTTGTTAAAGACGTTTTCATTGTTCCATTAGGAGCATAAATCACTGCAACGTTATTTGATTTATCATTTTTAACATCATCACTGAAGTTAATTTCACGTTCTAAGGAACCGATACCGTATGAATTTTTAAGATTTATGTATAATTTTGGCATTTTGCTAGTTATTGGTTTATGTAAAACAAGTTTCCGAAAGCTCAACTTCTGCAATTCAAAAATAGAACTTTAGAAGAACTAATATTGAGTAAATGGTCTGAATTAACAGCAAGAACGTTTACGCCTTAGCCATGTTCCATGTCATTAAATTTTCTAAAATCTACTCAGAAATTGAGTGAGATTTATAACCTGTAATTGTACCTTTTGAGTCCTTTTCAAACTCAATCTCATTTAAGTGATCGCTCATTACTGTAATACATCTTTGCATGTATGATTCAAATTCAATACCATGCATTTGAGCTGTTTTATACAGTGAGTAAAATAGAGCTAAGTTCTCAGCACCTTTACATGTGTCTGAGGCTAGCATACCGTTTCTTAATATATCTAACTCTCTAAACTTCTCTTCAACCTTAGTAGATGACATTAGACCATAAGGAGAATCTAAAAAGCTCTTAAGCTTAGTCTCATTGTTAATGGCGTATTTAATGGCATCTCTAAATTTTTTAGAGCAGGTTCTACGAGCATCTTCACCCTTTTTACATTTGATATCGTCATATAAAGTTCTGATATCGGTAAAGATATCATCAATAAGAGGTCTTAACTCTTCTTGCTTTAGTGTAACTATATCGAGTGTTTTATCATCTTCACATCTTTTGGAGAGCTCGTTGCTGATGAAGAAAGCATTAGAGATTTTGTTGCAGATACGTTTTGCATCTTCAATATCCTGCTCCCACTTGCAGTCAATAAACTCAGCAATTGGTGTACCATCAGTTTTAGTGGCGTAATTTAAAAGTACACTGAAGTATCTCTTTAAATGTACATAACAAACACCATGCTTAAACAACTCTATTTGAGTATTATCATCTTCATTAGTTGAGAGGTTAAAACTTTTTCTGTAGAAATCATCGGTTTCTACAAAGGCATCAGCACTTACATTATTTGAGATTAGAATATCTATAGGAATATTACTATTCCTATCCAAATCATGATAGTACAGGCATATCAAATCACCTACGATGCCATAGAAATAGCTACGCATACTTTTTGATAAGCTCTTTTGTCCTTTTGCTTTTGATTTATCTTTATCATTATTCTCTGGAGGAGAAAGGTATAACCTCAGCTTTTCCCTACAGGAGAAATAAGTTTCATCAAGCAACTACCTAAGTTCATCTTTTATGTAATATTCCATTCTCTTAAATATAGGCATTAGCATAGCTGCTGTAATACCTACATTCTTGTAGAGTTGCTGTCTTGATAAACGAATACCATATTCAGCTAAAGAAGTAGCTACACGGTTTAATGGACTTTTTAATCTAATCCATAAGTAAACAATGTGAGCCATTAGGTTAACACTAACTTCAGTCTTCTTTAGAAAGTCTATTTTAGCACTTAAAGCAGTTTGTGGTACAGCATCAGGTAAAGGATTGTTATCGTCATCTACAGGTAAGTACTCAAGCTTAAAGTACTGAATTTTAGTAAGAGTAATATCAAACTCTGTTTTATGAGAGGAGTTTAGTCTTCTAGTATATTTAAACCTTCTACCATCAGCACCTATAAAGGTGGTGCCAATTAGTTTGTCAGCTTCTTCTTTATCGTATTCTTTACCGTCATATTCAATGACTTTTTCTTGCTCTACTACTTTTACGTCTTTAGTAGCTGCTTGAGCTTTAGTTGTACTCTTAATACGATTCTTATCAGAAGAGTCTACGCCCTTCTTTTCTCACAGCCACGACCATTGATGTTTTCGTTGTTGGCTTTCTTGCTATCAACTGTTTTATTACCAAGCTTTGCTAGCAATGTTTCTATAGTTTTATTTTGCTCATCAATCTTTGAGTATAAGATCTGCAACATAACCTTGAGCAAACTAAACATTGTGGATAACAAAAGAGCTAGCGCTGGTAGAGATTTAGATTCTTCCTTAACCTACTTTGATATCTCATCAAACTGCTTTTGTAGCTCGTTTAAATCCACGTTAAATTCCTTGATATGTCTTGATACTGATATTATATCAAAGCCATATATTGAGGATTTGAGAGCTAAAAGTGAAAGTTCCTCACTCTATCGAGAATAGGTCGTATAGATCCATGCTAATCAGTACAGATCGATGCTAACCAAAGATGAGAACCTTCGTGTCTAAAAATGAAGGCTTCGCTATAGCCGTTATATTGCAAATTTAGGGGGTATTTTAGAACCACACCTAAAAAGCAATAACCGCCAAAAATGTGGTTATAGTCACACTAAATTTTAATGAACAATTCACCTGTTAAAAGTGAACTTTATGTAGCCAAGAAAAATGATAGAATTAACTCAATTCTTACCATTTACAAAAATTCAAAGACCAAATAACTACTGATTTTTTTTATACTTATCTGCAATTAAAGCGCTATAAGCTAATTCTACTTTGCTTAGAGGAATAAAATAATTTGTATGATAAGATGGCTCATCATCCACGCCAATAACGTTAATGTATGATGACACATAATTACGAATTTGTAAGTAGATTCCAAAATCAGTCGACATTTTATAATTAGTAAAGCACAAGCACTTTGTTTGATTTCCAAATATTAAATTAACCAAGGAGGATCCATACAAAGCAACAACTTCTTTTGCGTGATAAAACAAATCAGCTTTTTCTTTTAAAGATAGCTTAGCTGGATCAATATCTTTGAATCCTCTATCCTTAAAAAATTTGTGTATTTCATCAAAATTCTTCAATGTTCTTCTTATTGAAGGTCGACCTAGAAAAATTTTTTCAAAGCCACCTCTATTTCCTTTAATTTCATTTACAAGTGGTGATACTACATATTTGTTAATAACTTGTTGAACTCGTCGCGACATACAACTTGTATAATCAAGTCTAAAATTGTAATCTCCCCATGCATATTGAACAGTTGGAGCAAAGTACAACTCTTCGCATAAATAATTAACCTTTAAACTAGCAAACACTAATTTTGATTTTGGATAATTAGAGATATGTCTGCTAATAATTTCAAGAATCGTATGATCAACATTGCAAGGGATTAATATCGATATATCGTCATCAAGAAGGCCTGCCTCGCTTGCATAAAACAACTTTGGTAAATATTGGTACATAAAATGCCCCCAATGATAATCCCAAACACCTAATAATGACAATACTCTCCCTTTTATGCACTTTCTTGAAAAGTATTGCCTTACGATAATACTTCCTTTTTTATATTCGACTACATTTTGATCTATGATTCCTTTGGACCATATCAAAAATTCCTCTTCATTATACTTATACCAATAAACACCTTTTTTAGTCTGAACAATATCTGAATTACAAGAAACAACAGCATTGGCAGTTTGAAAAATATATTCTGCATTTTTATATATTTTTAGGTGTTGTTCTTGAGTATGTCCAAAACAAGCTGGATAATAAGAATCTTCCCATGTATCAGGTTTAATTTTATATATTGTATTGAACTCTTTATTTGGATCTAAGAGTATATTAAATTTTTTCGAAAATAGTCTTTTAATTATATATTTAATGATACAGATAATTTTATAGCCGAACCTTTTTACTAAATTCATATTCACCTCAAATAAACAACAATTATGATTACAGATATTAATCAATCTTTAATAACCTAGTCCATTTTAAATTTAGAGCAACTTATTGATTTAAAATTTATTCTTTATTGCTTTGTAAATACAAGATAAAAAACAAATAAAGATTTAATAAAACAACTAATCAAAAATGTAAAAAAACTAAGACTTTAATTTATTGTATCTATTTCTTACAATTTCAATGATTCTTGTTCTTTCTTTGCTACTAAAAA
>ERZ1034710.221-NODE-221-length-21384-cov-4.130667_pt1 | contig 21384 bp, 32 predicted proteins | sample MGYA00520597_ERZ1034710 | MGnify/ENA primary metagenome ERZ1034710 (study PRJEB33766, sample SAMN09781714) | gut metagenome | biome: gut microbiome | host: Homo sapiens | place: Madagascar | study: EMG produced TPA metagenomics assembly of the PRJNA485056 data set... | reverse complement strand
GTACAGAAGCGCGCCGCTGCCGCAGCTGCAAGCAAGCCCAAGTCAACCAAGGCAAGCAAAGCAGCCGCAGAGGAAAAAAGCGCTGCCAAGCCTGCCGTGCGTCGTACCACACGCCGCACCAAGGCGACTGAAGCTTCGGCCGCTTAATTTCGGCAACGCTAAGCTGAACTCACAGCTACGCATCTAGCAAAACCGCCCGAATCGGGCGGTTTTGCTTCTCTATCGGATTCAAACCTCAATCAGCGTGTAGCGATCGCTGCCCATCTTGAGTTCTCGCATGGCGGTGAGCTGATGCATACCCACGCGAGACTCAATGCGCTCGACCAGATCGTGGTTGTGCGGCGTGGCGTACACAAGATCCACGCAGGCTTGATCGATAGCCAGAATATCGGTCGAAGCGAGAATGCCCACATCTTCGATCGTGGGTTCGGCTGCCGCCGTTCCCGCGCAGTCGCAGTCCACTGACATGCGGCGCATTACGTTGATGTAGACAATGTGCTTGCCGAAGTGATCGATCACGGCCTTGGCCGATTCGGCCATCGTTTCCATCAGACGTTCCTTGGCAGGCCACTGATCCCAGGGCTTGTTCACGTCGTCGATCGCATGCACCTGTGCCTTGCCGATGCGGCCGTCTGCGCAGCCGATGGCAATATTTTTCATCGAACCGCCAAAACCGCCCATGGCATGCCCCTTGAAGTGCGTGAGCACAATCATGGAGTCATAGTTGACGATGTGTCCGCCCATGGACACTTCTTTGAAATGTTTGCCGCCGCGCACCGGCAGATTGACCGTGCCCTCGGCGTCCATGATGTCCACCGGGCAGAACGTCCAACCGTTCACCTTAAGCGTTTCCAGGTGCTGCTCGGTGGTATAGCGATCCCCGACATAAAGCGTGTTGGTTTCAACGATCGTAGAGTCGGGCACGGTCGCCTGAAAAGCCTTCACCATGTCGCGCGGCAGAATGTTGGGTCCGTTCTTTTCACCTGTGTGCAGCTTTATGGCCACCTTGCCGTAAATGCCTTCGTTGATGCGGCTGTAGAGGTCAATGAGCGTCTGTGCGTCGATCTTGCGCGAGAAGTAAACCTTGGCCTTAGCCCCCGGCGCATCCGCGGAAACCTTCTTGCAAGCCGCAACCGGTGCTTGTCCCATCTTTTCCGTTTCGGTCATTTTTTCTCCTTCCTTTGCCGTCGCCGTCATCGGCACGGCTGCCGCCACGGCCCCGGCCGCAGCGCCCTTCAAAAGATCACGGCGCGAAAGTCCGTGATGAACACATTTGCAGATGCCGCTCATGAATAACCTCCCATCTTGAGAATCTCGATTAGACGATTATCCTCAACAGCTCATTGCTCGCTTTGCACAAAAACAGCAAATCCTGACGAAAAAATCTCAGGTTTTCTGCTCCTTGAAGCCGCAGCGCAACGCATCAATCAAACGTTTGTACTCGCGTTTGACCTGCTCCTCGGTGCATCCCATCAGGACGGCATCGTCGAGCACGTCCTGCAGCAAGGTCTTTACCTCCTCCCAATTTTCTTCAAGCACCTTGACCTTTTCGGTGCATGCAACGGTCGAGCCGTCGGCCTTGAACCATTTTTTTGGCGGGGCAGTCAAATCTTCCTTCGGATGCATTTCCTGACAAAACTTTTTCAACGAAAAGCGCAATACGGCTCCGGCAGCTCTGACGGCACGCTAGCTCCGCTCGCCCAACGGTTAAAATCAGACGTCTGTAAATGATAGGAAATTGCGGCGCTTTCTGCCTGAGAGATTTTGTCGCACCGCCACTTAGCAATCTCGATTCGCCATGGATATTCAGCACAGCCTCAACTCAGCCTTTAATCCTCAAGCCGTCGCCGTCGTCGGTGCGAGCGATCGCCCGGGCAGCCGCGGCACGTTCGTCTGGAGCGGCGTCATGAACGGCAGACGCGTGCACGAGGCCTATCCCGTCAACCCCAAGTACAAATACATCGGCGTGACGTCGTGTTGGCCGTCGCTCTCCGAGGTACCCGCCAAAATCGATCTGGCAGTGATTGCAACCCCCTCCTCGAAAGTCGAGGGGGTGTTGAAGGAATGCAAGAAGCTCGGCATTCCCAACGTACTGATCACGCCGGGTGATGAAACGCTTACCGCCGACAGATTCTGGCGCGAGCAGATTGCGCAGCTAGCGCGCGACAGCGGCATTCGTCTCATCGGGCCCGACTCGATGGGGATCATGAGGCCGAGCATCGGCTTAAACGTAAGCTACTGGCCGCGTTTGGCACAGGCAGGAGGCATTGGATTGCTCAGCCAATCCGGCGCCGTAACGGCCACTGTGCTCGAATATGCTTCGCGCACAAACATCGGCTTTTCCACCGTCATTTCCTCTGGTCTTGAAAGCGAAGTAAAGTTTTCGGAGATGATCGATTTTCTTGTAGCCGACCCGCAAACCGAAATCATCGCTCTGCACGTGGAATCGCTGCGTCATCCGCGCAGCTTCTTTTCCGCGCTCCGAAGCGCCGTACGCCGCAAACCCGTCATCGTGCTCAAAGCCGGACGCGGCCCGAATGCCCGCAGACTAGCCGCCTCAAGACTGGCCACTGCCGCATGCGACGAGGCTGTCTTTGATGCAGCGCTCGCCCGTGCCGGCGCCATCCGCTGCGATCGGCTCGAAGAATTCGTCACCACATTGGAAGTTTTCTGCACAGGCAAAAACCCGCGCGAGGGACGTCTCGCAATGCTCGGCACAGGTCTTGGCTTTGCGCTTTTGACCGCCGACGCGGCCGACGCCAACCGCGTCCCCTTCGCCAACTTCTCGGTACAGACCGAACGCCTCCTTGCGAAAATCTGCAGCAGCAAAGCTGCCGTCACAAACCCGCTTGCCATCTCCGCCGATGCCGATGCGGAGCTTTTTTCGCAAGCGCTTTCGGCCTGCCTCGAAGACGACAACGTCGACGGCGTCGTCGTAACGCTTTCCCCCACCGCCGCCAACGCCACTCCGCGCACAGCGCAGCTCCTGGCCAATGCGGCCAAGACGTCCTTTAAGCCTGTCGTCATTTGCTGGACGGCTCCCTATGCAGAAGATCTGATGCGCGACGCGTTCGGCCGCAGTGCGCTGCCCTGCATTCCGACGCCGGAACTGGCCGTACGCGCTTTTGCAAACCTGGCGCGCTACGAAAGGCTCAAGGCTCAGCACCTCACGCCGCCATCCGAATCGCTTACGGCCGGACGACCTGATCTTGAAGCCGCCCGCAGCATTGTGCGAACAGCCAAAGGCGACCAACGCTTCATTTTGTCCGAAAAGGAAACGGCCGAACTGCTGCAGGCGTTCGGCATCCGATCGCTTGCCTGCACCTTTGCTGCCAATGAAAATGAAGCGACTGCAGCCGCACGACGTATCGGTTTTCCCGTAGCAGTCAAGATTTCCGCCGAAGGAATCGCGCACAAAACCGATACGGGCGGCGTGATTCTCAATCTGCTCAACGAGGCGGAAGTCCGCGAAGCCTTCTGCACCATTCGGGACCGTTGCGCCGTGCGCTCTCCCATGGCGCTTTTCAAAGGCGTCTTCGTGCAAAAGATGGCCCATAGCGATCGCCTGCGAGAAGTATCGATACGTGCTGCCACCGATCCAGTTCTTGGCGTTTCGATCAGCTTTTCCGCCGGCGGCCGCACCGGGGAAATCTTCACCGAACGTACGGTGGAACTTGCGCCTCTCACCGAACCCGTCGCCCGCAGCATGGTTCGGCGCCATCCTGTCTACTGCGCCTTCGGCGAGTTCCGCGGAATGCCTGCGGCAAACGAAGACGCACTCGTGCAAACGTTGCTCAAAGTCTCGGCGCTGATGTGCGAGCTGCCCGCCGTTGCCGAATTGACCGTTAATCCCTTGGTTCTCGACGACAAGCAGGCTCTTTCGCTCGATGCGTCCATTGCACTTTGCGCCCGGGATGTCGAGCCCGACGAACGGTACGATCACATGCTCTGGGCTCCCGCCCCGATTGCCGACGGCGAGGAGTTCACCAGCCGCGCCGGCCTCATGCGCATCCGCAGCATTCGTCCGGAAGACTTCGCCGCCGAAAAACGCCTTTTGGAACGTCTGTCTCAAAAAAGCGCCTACCTTCGATTCCACAAGGATGCCGTCGACGTCACCGACAATGAAATCATTGCCTTTACCGACATCGACCGCGAGCGTGAGGCGGCACTCGTCATTACGGATGCCGGCGCTTCGATTGAACAGCCCGAAATTCATGCTGTAGGCCGCATCACCAAGATGCCGGACTCCGATACGGCCGAATTCGGCATTGTGGTTGAAGACAAATTCCAGCGTGCAGGTTTCGGTACGATCCTGATGCAGCATCTCGAAGTGCAGGCGCGCCGCCTCGGCGCACGTCGTCTCTCGGGCTGGGTGGTCAAGGGCAACGACGCCATGGCCGGGCTTATGAGCCGCCGCGGCTATCGCGCAGCCGACTGCCCCGAGGATCCCACGATGCTGATTTATTCGCTTGAGTTGAGCGAACCCCGAACGAACGGAAAATAACAAAGACTTGAAGGACCCGACATGCCTTTGAATCAAGTTCTCGAACAGCGAGTTCTCACTATTGAAATTTCGCGCCCCGAAAAGCGCAATACGCTCGATGCCAAGACGCTCGATGAATTCACCGAAATATTGACCAAGGCCGACGCGGACGAATCCGTGCGCGTCGTCGTAATCACTGCCCAGCCCGGCATCTTCTGCGCAGGCGGCGACTTACAGGAACAGCTTGCCAATCCGAGCGCAGCAGCCGACACACCTGCCGGACGCTTCATCACGGCATTGCAAAAATTCGGCAAGCCCGTTGTTGCTTGTGTCGAAGGCCCTTGCGTGGGCTTCGGCACAACAATGCTCTACTACTGCGACCTCGTCTACGCCGGTGCAAGCAGCCTCTTTTCGCTTCCCTTCACCGCGCTCGGACTCACGCCTCGTTTCGGAGCGTCGTACCTGGCAGTGGCATCCGCAGGGCTGCACAAAGCCGCCGAGAAGATTCTTCTTTCGGAGCCCATTTCCGCTCAGGAAGCCCTGCAGATGGGATTGGTCAGCGCCGTCTTCGAAGACGACGTCGTGCGAGCGCAAACACTGGCTCGCGCACAGCGTCTCGCTAAGCTCTCGCCCGCTGCCGTACAGGCTAGCAAGAAGCTGCTGCGCAGCGCTCTAGACAAGCACATCGAGGCTGTTCGCGAGCAGGAAGCCGTTGCATTTGAAGCCGCCGCCGCAACAGACGCGGCCAAAGAAGCCTGTGCCGCCTTCCTTGAAGGCCGTAAACCCAATTTGGATTAATCGCCATGAGAGTACTGCTTACGGGGGGAACCGGCTATATCGGTTCCCACACGGCCGTTTGTCTGATTGAGTCGGGGCATGTACCCGTTCTCTATGACAACCTTTCCAACAGCAAGCCCGAAGTGGTCGATGCCATCGAGACCATCACCGGCGTGCGGCCGATTTTCATCAAAGGCGATATCCGCGACAAAAACGCCCTCATCACCGCGATGCGGGAGCATGCGATTGAAGCGGTGATTCATTTTGCGGGACTCAAGGCTGTTGGCGAATCCTGCGAAAAACCGCTTCTTTACTATGACAACAACATCGGCGGCACGGTCGCACTGCTGCAGGCCATGCAGGAATGCGGCGTCAAAAGGCTTATTTTCTCAAGCTCTTCGACCGTCTACGGCACGCCGCAGTCGCTTCCGCTCACGGAAGACATGCCCACGGGCGAGCCGACAAATCCTTACGGCCGCACGAAGCTGCACATCGAACAGATACTCGGGGATCTGTGCAGAGCGGATGCGGGCTTTGCCGCCGTTTGCCTGCGCTACTTCAATCCGATCGGCGCTCACGAGTCCGGTCTGATCGGAGAAGATCCCAACGGAATCCCGAACAATCTGATGCCTTATGTAGCGCGCGTTGCCTCCGGCAAGCTCGAATACGTGCGTGTCTTCGGCAACGACTATCCCACCCCCGACGGTACGGGCGTAAGGGACTACATCCATGTCGTGGATCTCGCGCGGGGGCACGTAGCGGCTCTTACCTACGCCGACAAGCACACGGGTTGGGAGGCGATCAATCTGGGTACCGGGCGCGGCACCAGTGTTCTGGAGGCCATTGCAGCTTTTGAGAAAGCTTGCGGCAAGACGCTTCCCTACAAGATCTTGCCGCGGCGTGCCGGCGACATTGCCGCGAACTGGTGCAGTCCCGAAAAAGCCGAAAAACTGCTTGGCTGGAAAGCGCAGTACGGAATTGAGGAGATGTGCGCTAGCGGATGGAAATTCGAGCAGATGCTCGCGCGAAAAGGTCAGTAATCCTGCAGCCACAAACAGCAAAACCGCCGTCGGATCACTCCTTCGGCGGTTTTTGCTGCCCGACGTCAAGCGTCGGGCTGGAATCTCAAATCAGAGAAAACGGCTGATTATTCAGCGGCCTTTTCTTCCTTGACTTCTTCCACGGCTTCAGCGCGTTCCGTGAGCTCCATGTAGGCCATGGGAGCGTTGTCGCCAACGCGGTAGCCCATCTTCAGAATGCGGGTGTAGCCGCCGTTGCGATTGGCAAAGCGCGGGCCGAGCACGTTGAAGAGCTTGATCACGATTTCGCGGTTGCGCAGACGGTTGAAAGCGAGGCGACGGTTGGCAACGGTGTCAACCTTGGCAAGCGTAATCATCGGTTCGACGACGCGGCGCAGTTCCTTAGCCTTGGGCAGCGTGGTCTTGATGGCTTCGTGCTCGAGCAGCGAATTCATCATGTTACGGAGCATAGCGAGGCGATGGGCGCTCGTGCGATTGAGCTTACGCAGACCAGAACGATGGCGCATTTTTTTATTTCCTTTTTGAGTCTAATTGAGCGGCTGTCGGCTTGCCGCCACAGCGCTCTCCCAGCTCTTCGATCCTTCCTCGGGAATTTCCGATTCGGGCGGGCGGGTTTAGGTTTAACAAACGAAGGCCCGCATTTTAACGAAAAAATCGTTTGAAAACAATGCGGGCCGAAATAAATATTTAGAGGTTGGCAGGCGGCCAGTTTTCCAGGCGCATGCCAAGCGTCAGACCGTGCGAAGCGAGCACTTCCTTGATTTCGTTCAAGGACTTGCGGCCCAGATTCGGGGTCTTGAGCAGTTCATTTTCAGTGCGCTGGATCAGATCGCCGATGTAGTACACGTTTTCTGCCTTCAGGCAGTTTGCGCTGCGCACCGTGAGTTCCAAATCGTCCACCGGGCGCATGAGGATCGGATCGAGCGGCGGCGGGGTTTCTTCCTGCGGCTGCTGTTCGGCTTCGACGTTGGTCTTGATGGCGCCGAACACCGAAAGCTGATCCTGCAGAATACGCACGGCATTTCGCAGCGCGTCTTCAGGGCTGATCACGCCGTTGGTTTCGATGGTCATCTCGAGCTTGTCGAGGTCGGTGCGCTGAGCCACGCGGGCGGCAGACACGGCGTAAGCCACGCGGCGGACCGGCGAGAAGCTGGCGTCCATGATGATGCGGCCGATTGTCTGCTTGGAGTAATCGTCGCGGAAAGCGCGCACATCACCGGGCTGATAACCGCGACCGCTTTCAACGCGAACCTGCAGGTCGAGCTTGCCGCCCGAGAGATTGGCGATGACGTGTTCGGGGTTGAGGACCGTCACGTCGTGAGGCAGATCGAAGTCGCCGGCGGTCACAGGACCGGTACCGGACTTCTGCAGGCGCAGCATGACGTCTTCACGTCCGCCTTCGAGCTTGAAGACAACGCCCTTGAGATTGAGAAGAATGTCGACCACGTCTTCGATAACGCCGTCGATCTGGGAGTATTCGTGCACGACGCCCACGATCTGAGCTTCGGTCGGAGCGTAGCCGACCATGGAGGACAGAAGGATGCGGCGCAAGGCATTGCCGAGCGTGTGCCCGTAGCCGCGTTCGAACGGCTCAAGCGTAATGACGGCAAGATTGGGATTCTGTTCGTCGACGACGGCTTCGACCGTGGTCGGCTTCAGGAGCGCAGTATTGGCCATTGTGTAAAAGTTCCTATTCAATACCCTCGGCTCGTTACACCGATAAGGCTGACGGTTGCTTTAGTGAAACCCGGGGCGCGCAACAACGCGGCTCGGGATACGGTGAAACAAACATCGCCGAAATTTCGGCAATGCTTTTCAAGAAGTTCGGGAGTTCGATTTTAACCCAAGCTCCTTGAAAAGCATTGGCGCCCGAGACACGGGCAAGCCGTGTTCGAGCGCTTCTTTTCCCTGTGTGCCCGGTTTGTCCTTGCCCTCACTACAGAGCTCAGACAAACCGATTCGAGCAACCGGATTAACGCGAGTAGTGTTCGATAACGAGAGCTTCGTTGATGTCCGGAGCGATTTCATCGCGGGCGGGCGCGTTCTTGAACGTGCCTTCCATCTTCTTGGCATCAACGCTCACCCAGCCCGGGAAACCGTTCTGGCCGGCGAGTTCGAGAGCTTCGATAATACGAACCTGCTTCTTGGCGGATTCGCGAACGGAAATGACGTCGCCGGCCTTCACGGAGTAGGACGGGATGTTGCACTTCTTGCCGTTCACGAGGATGGCGCAGTGGCTCACGAGCTGACGAGCTTCAGCACGCGTGGAACCAAAGCCCATGCGGTAAACAACGTTGTCAAGGCGGCTTTCGAGCAGAGCGAACAGGATTTCGCCGGTGTTGCCGGTACGGCGGCTCGCTTCTGCATAGTAGCGGCGGAACTGGCGTTCGAGAACGCCGTAGGTACGCTTCATCTTCTGCTTTTCACGCAGCTGCGTACCGTAGTCCGAAAGGCGCTGGCCGGAGGTCTTGCCGTGCTGGCCGGGCTTCACCTCTGCGCTCTTGACCTTGGAGTCAAAGGAACGGCGGGCGCTCTTCAGATTGAGGTCGGAACCCTCGCGGCGCGAGAGCTTCAACTTGGGACCGAGATATCGTGCCATTTTATTTGTTACCTCTTCTATCCTGCGGCGTATACCGCATTCAGTTTGCGTTTAACGATAGATCACGCAAACGCAGGATACGAATTTAAAAAATTGGTTGAATTAAACGCGACGGCGCTTGGACGGACGAACACCGTTGTGCGGAACCGGCGTGACGTCCTGGATGCTCGTGACGCGAATGCCGAGGGCATTGAGAGCACGAACGGAGGATTCGCGGCCGGGGCCGGGGCCCATGATGCGCACTTCAACGTTCTTCAGACCGTAGTCCTGGGCAATCTTGCCTGCGTGTTCGGCAGCCACCTGAGCGGCAAAGGGAGTGCTCTTGCGGGAGCCCTTGAAACCCTGAGCGCCGGCGGAGGAGGCGGCGACGGCATTACCCTGACGGTCGGTAATGGTGATGATCGTGTTGTTGAAGGAAGCATGCACGTGGGCGATGCCTTCGGTCACAACCTTCTTCACCTTCTTGCGGCCGCGGGCGGCCTGCTGGGATTTGGGTGCCATAACTATTCTTACTCCTGATTACTTCTTGAGAGTCACGCCGACCTTGCGCGGACCCTTGCGGGTGCGGGCGTTGGTACGGGTGCGCTGTCCACGCACGGGCAGGCCGCGACGATGGCGGAAGCCACGATACGTGCCCAAGTCAATCAGACGCTTGATCGAGAGCTGAACTTCGCGCCGCAGGTCGCCTTCAACAGTGAACTTGCTGACGGCGTCGCGGATGCGTTCCAGTTCTGCGTCGGTCAAATCCTTGACCTTCTTGGAATGTTCAATGCCGCAGGAGTCCAGAATCTGCATGGCGCGGGAGCGGCCGATGCCATAGATGGCAGTCAGACCGATCACGGCGTGCTGCTGCGGCGGGATGTTAATACCGGCAATACGAGCCATTTGTGTTTACCTCAATTAGCCTTGACGCTGCTTGTGACGCGGGTCTTCGCAGATCACTCGCACAATACCCTTGCGCTTGATGATCTTGCACTTGCGGCACATTTTCTTGACTGAAGCGTTAACCTTCATTCTTAATCTCCGGCCCGTCCGGGAATCGGCGGGCATACTTAGTTGGTGCCAACACAGGGGAAAGACGCATGATTTTACTTGTTTTTCCCAAAAAAACAAGTCACAAACTCGGGGGCTTGATGCACCCGGCAGTGTAGTGACTGCCGTGCACCCCCGAAGTTTGGGACTCTCGGTCGCACCGTCCACAACATCTGCTGTGGACGGTTTGTTTTTTTGCGACTTGATTTTTTTCAGGTATCCCGCTTAAGCCCTCCGGTTAGAGGCGCGGGAGGCACCTTGTTTCAAAAAGGCTTCCGATCAGAGACCGGAGCCGAAGCCCTTGAAGTTGGTCTTCTTGAGCAAGTTTTCGTATTGGTGAGACATCATGTAGGCCTGAACATGATTCATGAAGTCCATCGTCACAACGACCACGATCAGCAGCGAAGTGCCGCCGAAGTAGAACGGAACGTTGAAACGAATGTTCAGGAATTCGGGGACCAAGCAGACAAATGTCAGGTAGGCTGCACCGCCCAACGTAAGACGCACAAGCACCTTGTCGATGTAGCGGGAAGTCTGTTCGCCCGGACGGATGCCCGGAACAAACGCACCACTCTTTTTCAGATTCTCTGCCGTTTCCTTCGGGTTGAAAACCAACGCCGTGTAGAAGAACGCAAAGAAGATGATCAAAGCAGCATAAAGAAGCGTGTACAGCGGCTGACCGGGGCTCAGTGCCGCAGCCAGATCGCGAATCCAGCGCGTAGAGTCGCCAGTAGTGAACCAGCCTGCGAGGGTAGCCGGGAACAAGATCAAAGACGAAGCAAAGATCGGGGGAATAACACCCGACATGTTCATCTTCAGAGGCAGGTAGGAAGCCTGACCGCCGTAGATCTTGTTGCCGATTTGACGGCGTGCGTAGTTAACCGTGATGCGGCGCTGGCCGCGTTCGATGAAGACCACAAAGGCCGTCACGAGAACAACGACAGCGATCACGAAGATGGCCGCCAAGGGCGAAATGGCGCCCGTGCTCACCAACTGGAACAGACCGCTGGCTGCACTGGGCAGACCGGCGACGATACCGGCGAAGATGATGATCGAGATGCCGTTGCCCAGACCGCGTTCGGTGATCTGCTCACCGAGCCACATCAGGAACATCGTACCCGTCACCAAACTCACGGCGCAGGTAAAGCGGAACATCATGCCGGGATTGATGACAAGCCCGGCCTGAGTTTCCAGAGCAACTGCGATGCCGACCGCCTGAAAGAAGCCCAGCGCGAGCGTGCCGTAGCGCGTGTACTGAGTGATCTTTCGGCGGCCCTGCTCGCCTTCTTTACGCAAAGCTTCAAGGCTCGGCAGCACGTACGACAGCATCTGCATGATAATCGATGCAGAAATGTAGGGCATGATGCCGAGCGCGAACACCGAGAAGCGCGACAGAGCGCCACCGGAGAACATGTTGAACAGCCCGAGGATGCCGCCTTGCTGCTCATTGAAGAGCTGGCGCAGCATGTCGGGATCGATACCGGGCACCGGCACGTGAGCGCCGATACGGTAAACGACAAGAGCAAGCAACAGGAAGATCAGGCGGCCCTTAAGGTCGCCGTACTTCGCCCACCCCGTCGGTTTTGTGCTGGGGCTATTCGCCACGTCTGTGTCCTTACCTTAAAGCGTTGTTGGTTTCGATTCGATTAGGCTTCAACCACGGAGCCGCCGGCAGCTTCGATAGCAGCCTTGGCACCCTTGGTGACGCCCAGACCGCGAACGGTGACCGCACGGGTGATTTCACCCGAGAGGATCACGCGCGCGCCCTGCGCGAGGATCGAAACAACGTTGGCGGACTTCAGAGCAGCCAAGTCGATTTCGTCAACCGGCATAGCCTGCAGATCGTTCAGACGCACCACTTCGATGTAGCGACGGGTGAGCGACGTGAAGCCGCGCTTGGGCAGACGACGATGCAACGGCATCTGGCCGCCCTCGAAGCCGACCTTGTGGAAGCCGCCGGCACGGGACTTCTGACCCTTGTGGCCACGGCCGGCGGTCTTGCCCCAGCCGGAGCCGACGCCGCGACCGACGCGGTGTGCCTGGCTCTTGGCGCCCTCATTGGGCTTAATGGAATTCAAACGCATTTGACTGTTACCTCAGATCATTCGACGCGCACAAGGAATGCGACCTTGGTGATCATTCCGCGCACGGCGGGCGTATCCTCGAGTTCGCGGGTCTGATGAAGCTTCTTCAGACCGAGACCCAGAAGCGTTGCACGGTGCTTGGCACCCGTGCCGATCGGGCTCTTCACGAGCGTGACCTTAACGGTCTTCTTCGTTTCAGACATTTCTCAATATCCTCCGAGACGCATTACGCCGTGAGCTCTTCGACCGTCTTGCCGCGCTTGGCAGCAATGTCTTCGGGCGAGTGCAGGTTCGCAAGCGCATTGAGCGTAGCGCGGACCATGTTGTAGGGATTGGTCGAACCGTAGGCCTTTGCAAGCACGTTGCGGATGCCGACGGCATCCATAACGGCGCGCATCGGGCCGCCGGCGATCACGCCGGTGCCTTCGGCAGCGGGCATCAGCAGAACGCGCGAAGCGCCATGATGGCCTTCGACAGCGTGGAAGATCGTGCCGTTATTGAGCGGCACCTTCTTCATGCTCTTACGAGCGCGTTCCATAGCCTTGCTCACGGAAGCCGGGACTTCACGGCTCTTGCCGGTGCCCATGCCCACGGAACCCTTGCCGTCGCCGGCAACGGTCAGAGCAGCGAAAGCAAGAATGCGGCCGCCCTTAACAACCTTGGTGACGCGGTTAACCGCGATCATCTTTTCGCGAATGCCGTCATCGATTTCTTCGACGGCGTTCTTCTTGTCAACCTTAGCCATAAGCCTCGATTCCTATTAGAACTTGAGGCCGGCTTCGCGCGCGGCCTCGGCCAGCGCGGCAACGCGGCCGTGGTAACGATAACCGGAACGGTCGAAAGCGCAGGTTTCGATACCGGCAGCCTTCGCCTTTTCAGCCAGACGGGCGCCGACGATCTTGGCGGCGGCGATGTTGCCGCCGTTGCCGTTGACCATTGCGCGCACTTCAGCTTCGGCAGTGGAGGCGCTCACGAGAACGCGATCGCCGGAAGCGGAAATGATGCTGGCGTAGATGTGCAGGTTGGTGCGGTGCACCGTAAGACGATTCACCTTCTGCAGCTTGATGCGGGCACGGGTCGCACCGGCACGGCGCAGGCGGTTTTCCTTTTTGTTAATCATTTCTCAGAACCCCGCTTTACTTCTTCTTGGTTTCCTTGATGACGACGTGTTCGTCAACATAGCGGATGCCCTTGCCCTTGTAGGGTTCGGGAGCGCGGTAGCTGCGAACGACGGCAGCGGTCTGACCGACCTTCTGCTTATCGGCGCCCTTGATGACGATTTCCGTCGGGGTGGGCGTTTCGCAGGTCACGCCTGCGGGCATCTGATGCACAACCGGGTGCGAGAAGCCGAGCTGAAGGTTCAGCTTGTCGCCCTGAGCCTGAGCACGGTAGCCCACGCCAACCAGAGTGAGCTTCTTTTCAAAGCCCACGGACACACCCTTGTTCATGTCCGCCACGAGAGCACGCATCGTGCCGACGTTGGCGTTGGATTCACGGGTTTCTTCGAGCTGCTTGAACGAAAGAACGTTGTCGTTCTGTTCGATCGCAATCTTCGGCAGAACGTGCATGCGCACTTCGCCCTTCGGGCCCTTGACGGTGATGAAGCCGTCGGCGAGGGTGGCGCTCACGCCCTTTGCGAGCTCAACGGGATGCTTGCCAATACGAGACATATTGAAAACCTCCCGAATTAAGCAACGTAGCAGAGAACTTCACCGCCGATGCCGGCAGCGCGAGCCTTGCGGTCGGTCATCACGCCCTTCGGGGTGGACACGATCGCGATACCGAGGCCGTTCATGACCTGCGGGATGGACTCGTGGTTCTTATAGATGCGCAGGCCGGGGCGCGAAACGCGTTCGATGCGTTCGATAACCGGACGGCCGGCGTAGTACTTCAAACCGATATGCAACTGGGCCTTGCCATCAACGGTCACAACATTGAAGCCGTCGATGTAGCCTTCGTCCTTGAGAACCTGCGCGATGGCAACCTTGAGCTTGGAGCTCGGCATCACGACTTCGGTCTTGTCGACGATCTGACCGTTACGGATACGGGTCAGCATATCGGCGATCGGATCACTCATACTCATTTAGTAATCTCCTCGCTCTTACCAGCTGGCCTTGATGAGGCCGGGAATGTCACCACGCATGGCCGCGTCACGGATCATGCCGCGAGCCAGGCCAAACTTACGGAAGGTGCCGCGCGGACGACCGGTGAGGCCGCAACGATTGCGCAGACGCACGGGGCTCGCATCACGCGGCAGAGCCTGCAGCGCGAGACGGGCGTTCATGCGTTCTTCCATGGAGCGGGTAGCGTCGTTGATAATCGCCTTGAGTTCGGCGCGCTTGGCTGCGAACTTACGCACAGTCGCTTCGCGCTTCTGTTCGCGGTTAATCAGAGATAACTTTGCCATTTTCGTTGCACCTATCTCAGTTGCGGAACGGGAAACGGAAACCGGCCAGAAGAGCCTTGGCTTCTTCGTCGGTCTTCGCCGTCGTCGTGATGGAAATGTTCATGCCGCGGACAGCATCGATCTTGTCGTATTCGATTTCCGGGAAGATGATCTGTTCACGCAGGCCGACGTTGTAGTTGCCGCGGCCGTCGAAAGCACGGCCGGAGACGCCGCGGAAGTCGCGGACGCGCGGGAAAGCGATCGTCACGAGGCGATCGAGGAAGTCGTACATGCGTTCGCCGCGCAGGGTCACCATGCAGCCGATGGGCATGTTTTCGCGAATCTTGAAGTTCGCGATAGCCTTGCGGGTGCGGGTGATAGCGGGCTTCTGGCCGGCGATCTTCGTGAGGTCGGCAACAGCGTTGTCGACGAGCTTCTTGTCGTTGACGGCTTCACCAACGCCCATGTTGAGCGTGATCTTGGTGATGCGCGGAACCTGCATGACCGTCTTGTAACCGAACTTCTTGATCAGTTCGGGAACGATGGTTTCATGGTAAAGATTCTGGAAACGAGACATTTTGTCCTTGCTCCTTAGGCCTTGGCGCCGACAACGGCACCGTTGCTCTTGAACACGCGGACCTTCTTGCCGTCGACTTCCTTGAAGCCAACGCGGTCACCCTTGCCGGTGGCAGGGTTAAAGAGCATGACATTGGACTGATCGATCGGAAGGGTCTTGTCCTGAATGCCGCCTTCGGCGCCGGTCATCGGGTTGGGACGCACGGCCTTCTTGGCAACATTGACACCTTCGACGGTGATATGGCGGTCGTCGATACGGGCAGAAACGATACCCTTCTTGCCCTTATCCTTGCCGGTAATGACGATAACTTCGTCACCTTTACGGATGCGCTGCATCTTATCGGCCTCCTTAAATAACTTCAGGAGCAAGCGACACGATCTTCATGAACTTTTCGGTACGCAGTTCGCGCGTGACCGGTCCGAAGATACGGGTGCCAACAGGCTCGAGCTTGGAGTTAAGCAGAACGACGGCATTGCCGTCGAAGCGGATCAGAGAACCGTCAGCGCGACGCACGCCCTTGGCGGTGCGAACCACGACGGCGTTGTAGATCTCGCCCTTCTTAACACGACCGCGAGGGGCGGCTTCTTTCACCGTCACCTTCACGACGTCGCCGATGTTTGCATAGCGGCGCTTGGAGCCGCCCAACACCTTAAAACACATCACTGAACGAGCACCGGTGTTATCGGCGACGTCCAGCTTGGATTGCATCTGAATCATGGTTGTTTATATATCCAACTTATTCCGCACAGTGCGGATAGTATTGGTCCCGTCAGGGAGAAAGACTGCAGCACACTGATTTCCGAAGAAAAACCCGCTGGCAGACGAAATTGCTTCCCTCCGCAGCCGGCCGGTCGTCAGCGGCACACAATCCACAGACATCAACGCAAATGCCGTACCCCGAAAGGTCCGGCATTTGCGCGAGTTCGCAAGTATACGCATAAAGCGCACAACTTGCAAATATTTTTTAAGTCTTCAAAGACTTAGATGATCACGGCCTTCTCGAGGACACGGGTCACAGTCCAGGACTTGGTCTTGGACATCGGACGGGTTTCCGCGATTTCAACCTTGTCACCGACACCACACTGATTGGATTCGTCGTGAGCATGATACTTCTTGCTCTGAACGACGTACTTGCCGTACAGGGGGTGCTTGACGCGACGTTCGACCAAAACGGTCACAGTCTTGTCCATCTTGTCGCTCGTAACCGTACCGGTGAGGGTGCGGGTGAGCTTTGCAGTTTCAGTATTCGTCATTTCGCAGCCGCCTTCTGAGCGAGAACCGTGCGAACGCGGGCGATGTCGCGACGCGTAGCGCGCAGCTGGTTCGTGTTCTGGAGTTGTTGCGTAGCCTTCTGAACGCGCAGCTTGAAGTGCGTTTCGAGAAGGTCGTTGAGCTCCTTGTTGAGCGCGGCCTCATCCATGGCGCGCAAATCTTTTGCCTTCATGTCCGTCTCCTTACATGCCGATCTGGCGGACAACGAACTTCGTCTTCAGAGGCAGCTTCGCGGCCGCGAGAGCGAAAGCTTCGCGAGCGAGCTGTTCATCGACGCCGTCCATTTCATAGATCACGCGACCGGGCTGAACGAGAGCAACCCAGTATTCCGGATTACCCTTACCGTTACCCATACGCACTTCAGCGGGCTTGCTCGAAATGGGCTTGTCCGGGAAGACACGGATCCATACACGGCCGCCGCGCTTGATGTGGCGGGGGAGAGCACGACGCGCAGCTTCGATCTGGCGAGCCGTCAGGCGGCCGCGTTCGACCACCTTAAGGCCGAATTCGCCAAAGCTAACGTTAGCGCCGCGCTGGGCGAGGCCGTAGTTACGGCCCTTCTGGTCCTTGCGGTACTTAGTACGATTCGGTTGCAGCATCGTTATTCTCCGTCTTTCTTGTCAGCGGCGGCAGCGGGAGCACGACGCGGACGGCGGGCTGCGCCTTCACCGTCGCGGCGCTGGCGGCGAGCCGGGCGGCGACGATCTTCGCGTTCAGCAGGAACGGCAGCTTCGACCACGTCGTCGCGGCCGAGGTTGTCACCCTTGTAGACCCAAACCTTAACGCCGATCACGCCGTAGGTCGTGTTGGCTTCAGCAACTGCGTAGTCGATGTCGGCACGCAGCGTGTGAAGAGGCACGCGGCCTTCACGGTACCATTCGGTACGAGCGATTTCAGCGCCGTTCAAACGGCCCGAGCTCATGATCTTGATGCCCTGAGCGCCGAGACGCATGGCGTTCTGCATGGAACGCTTCATGGCGCGGCGGAACATCACGCGCTTTTCAAGCTGCTGGCAGATGTTGTCAGCGATGAGCTGTGCGTCGAGATCCGGGCGACGGATTTCTTCGATGTTGATGTGCACGGGCACACCGACCATCTTCTGAACTTCGGCCTTGAGCATTTCGATGTCGGCACCCTGCTTGCCGATCACGACACCGGGACGAGCCGAGAAGATCGTGATGCGGGCATTGTTGGCCGGGCGTTCGATCAGAATGCGCGAGACGCTGGCGTTCTTGAGCTTTTCACGAAGGAAAGCACGGACGCGGAGGTCTTCGCCGAGCGTGCGGGAAAAGTTACGGCCAACCGCATACCAGCGCGACGTCCAGTTGCGCGTAACGGGAAGGCGGAAGCCGGTAGGATTAATTTTCTGACCCATGGTTCACCTTTTACTTGTCGCCGACGGTCACGAACACGTGCGCCGTCTGCTTGCCGATACGCGTACCGCGGCCCTTGGCGCGAGCACCGAAGCGGCGCAGCGTCGTGGCCTTTTCCACGTAGATCTTCTTAACGAACAGTTCATCCACGTCAGCGCCGTCGTTGTGTTCGGCGTTGGCGATCGCGGATTCGAGCGCCTTGAGGATGATGCCGGCAGCGCGCTTCTGGGTGAAGCGCAGGATGTTGAGGGCCTTGTCCACGGGCTTACCGCGAACGAGGTCGGCAACCAGACGGCCCTTCTGAGCCGAAAGGCGAACGCCGCGAACGATTGCAGTAGTTTCCATTTGATTACCCCTTGACCTTCTTGCTGTCGGCAGCGTGGCCGTGGAAGGTGCGAGTCAGCGCAAACTCACCGAGCTTGTGGCCGACCATGTTTTCATTGATGTACACCGGAACGTGCTGACGACCGTTGTGAACGGCAATCGTCAAGCCGATGAACTCAGGAAGAATGGTGGAGCGACGCGACCAGGTCTTGATCGGGCGCTTGTCGCGACCGGCCTGAGCGGCTTCAACCTTCTTGAGCAGGGAACCGTCAACAAACGGCCCTTTCTTTAACGAACGAGACATTTACTGGCCCCCTTATTTGTCGTAACGGCGCTGGATGATCATGGAATCCGTGCGCTTGGAGTTGCGGGTACGATAGCCCTTGGTGAGCTGGCCCCACGGCGTGACAGGAGCGCGACCGGTACCGGTACGGCCTTCACCACCACCGTGCGGGTGATCAACCGGGTTCATAACCTTGCCGCGGACCGTCGGGCGGATGCCGCGCCAACGGGTGGCACCGGCCTTGCCGAGTTCACGCAGGCTGTTTTCTTCGTTACCGACCGTACCGATCGTGGCGCGGCATTCGATCAGAATGCGGCGCACTTCGCCGGAACGCATACGCACCTGAGCGTAGGCGCCTTCACGGGCGATCAACTGAGCAAATGCACCGGCGGAGCGAACGAGCTGAGCGCCCTTGCCCGGGAGCATTTCGATGCAGTGAATCGTAGAACCGACCGGAATGTTACGCAGCGGCAGAGCATTGCCCACCTTGATCGGGGCTTCCTGACCGCTCATGATTGTGTCACCGACGTTCAGGCCCTTCGGGCAGATGATGTAGCGACGTTCACCGTCAGCGTACAGCACGAGCGCGATGTGAGCGGAACGGTTCGGATCGTATTCGATGCGTTCGACGCGGGCGGCGATGCCGTCCTTGTTGCGCAGGAAGTCGATCACGCGATAGTGGCGCTTGGAGCCACCGCCCTTATGACGGCAGGTGATATGGCCGTTGTTGTTGCGGCCGGAACCGCGGTTCTTCTTTTCCAGCAGAGCTGCGAAGGGCTTGCCCTTGTGCAGGCCCGGAGTCACCACTTTGACCGCATGACGGCGGCCGGGGGACGTCGGCTTGAGTTTGACGAGAGCCATTACTTAACCTCCTGCACGAAGTTGATGCTCTGACCTTCCTTGAGGCGCACATAGGCCTTACGGACATCGCTGCGCGTGCCCATACCGCGGCCGAAACGCTTCTTCTTGCCCTTGGTGGTCAGAATCTGCACGCTTTCAACCTGCACCTTGAAGCACAGTTCGACGGCGGCCTTCACTTCCGGCTTCGTCGCACACGGGGTGACGACGAAAGCGTACTGCTTGTCCTTGTATTCTTCGAGTCGGGTGCTCTTTTCGGAGATAACCGGACCGACGAGGACCTTCAACAAACGTTCTTGTTTCATCCGAGCATCTCCTCGAGCTTGGCGATCGCGGCCTTGGTGACAACGACCTTGTGGTAGAAGATCAGGGAGAGCGGGTCGGCGTAGCGCGGCTCAACCACGAGAACGTTCTTGAGGTTGCGGCTGGCGAGGAAAAGATTATCGTCGACCGACTCGGTGATGATCATCACGTGATCAAGACCAAGCGTCTTGAGCTTGGCGGCGAATTCCTTCGTCTTCGGGGATTCGGCGCTGATCGAGTCAACCACAACGAGACGACCGTCGGCGGCGAGCTTCGAAAGGATCGAAGCCATGGCGGCGCGATAGGCCTTCTTGTTCATCTTGTGGCTGAAGTTTTCGTTGGGCGTGTTCGGGAAAGCACGGCCGCCTCCGCGCCACAGCGGGGAGGAAGACATGCCCGAACGGGCGCGACCGGTGCCCTTCTGATTCCAGGGCTTGCGGGTCGTGTGGCGCACGAACTCACGGCTGAGCTGAGCGCGCGTGCCCTGACGGGCGTTAGCCTGGTAGGCAACCACGAGCTGGTGCACCAGAGCTTCGTTGTATTCGCGGCCGAACACGGCGTCAGAGGCAGCGGCCTTGCCCGCTTCCTGACCGAGTTCATTGATTACATTCAGTTCCATTGATCGCTCCTGGTTTAGGCCTTCACAGCGGGACGCACGATGACTTCACCGCCCTTGGAGCCGGGAACGGCACCGCGAACGAGCAGAAGACCACGTTCAGCATCGACACGGGCAACCACGAGATTCTGCGTGGTACGCTGGGCGGCACCGAGGTGGCCGGCCATGCGCTTGCCGGGGAACACGCGGCCCGGATCCTGGCGGTTACCGATGGAGCCGGGAGCGCGGGTCGTCACGGAGTTACCGTGGCTGGCGCGGTTCGAGGAGAAGTGGTGACGCTTGATGGCGCCTGCGAAACCCTTACCGATCGTGGTGCCGGTCACGTCGACCTTCTGGCCAGCCGTGAACATGTCGGCGCCGAGCACGGTGCCGGGCTTAAATTCGGCAACCTTGTCTTCGTCGATATGGAACTCTTTCAACGTAGCAGCTGCTTCAATACCAGCCTTAGCAAACTGGCCGGCGAGCGCCTTGTTGACGCGCGAGGGCTTCTTGGAGCCGAACGCGACTTGGATGGCATTGTAGCCGTCGGATTCAACCGTCTTGACGCAGGCAACACGGTTGCCGGACACGTCGAGCACCGTCACGGGAACGGACTTGCCGTCCTCTTCAAAGATGCGCGTCATGCCGATCTTACGGCCGACTAAGCCGAGCTTTTCACTCATTTATTTTTACTCCACCCCGTCTACGATTGGACGGGACCGTACTTTTAAAGAAATCACTTCACGACGGGAGGTTCGAATTCCGAAGTTTTCCATCTTCGCTTCGCAACGCCGATCGATTGCCTCGAAGGCCCAGAAGTGACGCAAATTCGTCTGTGTCCCTGCAGAACTTCCTGAAAGAACACAAACGAGAAAAACTGTGCAATTACTGCTTGTTGTTGACCTTGATCTTGACGTCAACGCCAGCCGGCAGGTCGAGCTTCATCAGAGCGTCGACGGTCTTGTCGGTCGGATCGATGATGTCCATCAGGCGCTGATGGGTGCGGATTTCGAGCTGGTCGCGGCTCGTCTTGTTGACGTGCGGCGAACGCAGAATGTCGAAGCGCTGAATGCGGGTGGGAAGCGGAACGGGACCGCGAACAACAGCGCCGGTGCGCTTGGCGGTGTCGACGATTTCGAGAGCCGACTGATCGATCAGCTTGTAGTCATACGCCTTGAGGCGGATGCGGATGCACTGAGACTGCATTTGTCTGATTTTCCTAAGAAAAAGAACAATGAAAGAACTAAGGGGGCGCAGTATAACCACGCCCCCTCTTCCCTGTCAAGGGATACTGAGAAAATTTTTAATTTTTTCAGTAGGTTCGAAGAATTCCTTCGAATTATTCGATGATCTTGGCAACGACGCCGGCGCCGACGGTGTGGCCGCCTTCACGAATAG
>ERZ1034710.216-NODE-216-length-21781-cov-3.513164_pt1 | contig 21781 bp, 19 predicted proteins | sample MGYA00520597_ERZ1034710 | MGnify/ENA primary metagenome ERZ1034710 (study PRJEB33766, sample SAMN09781714) | gut metagenome | biome: gut microbiome | host: Homo sapiens | place: Madagascar | study: EMG produced TPA metagenomics assembly of the PRJNA485056 data set... | reverse complement strand
CGCAGCCGGCAGCCAGATCCGCAACATGCAGGATCTCATCAAGTGCCTCGCTCCGAACCGCCGTGCCGTGATCGAAGTGATCGGCACCCGCGCCGCTCAGTAATCGGCATTTGATCACACCCGCTGCAGCACGCTCCAGTGCTGCAGCTACAAAAAGGCCCCGAAGGAATTTTCCGCCGGGGCTTTTTCGTGTCGATTGAATCGATCCGTCAGACAGCCGCGTCGCCGGTTTCGCCCGTACGGATACGGATCGCCTGCTCGATATCGAAGACAAAGATCTTGCCGTCGCCGATCTTTCCGGTACGAGCGCTCTTTTGAATGGCCTCAAGGCACTGTTCGAGCAAATCGTCGGAAACGGCCGCCTCAATCTTTACCTTCGGCAGAAAGTCGACCACATATTCGGCGCCGCGGTAAAGTTCCGTGTGCCCCTTCTGACGCCCGAAGCCCTTAACTTCGGTTACGGTGAGTCCGTTGACGCCGAGTTCGGCGAGCGCTTCGCGCACTTCATCGAGTTTGAAGGGTTTGACGATGGCGGTAACAAGTTTCATTTCTTTCTTCCCAGACTTTGTCTCTCGGGCAAACGGTTGTTGCCCGCGCTGAGCATAACTTTACCATTTAGCGCCAGCTTGGGCGGTTTGTCATCGGCATGAGGATGTCGCTGCTCAATGCCGCCCCCGACACGCACGGCCCTGTCGGACACTGACGGCGCTTGTATTCGCTGCGCAGCCAAAGCTTGACGACTCGATCAACGTCTTCGACCTTCACTGTTTTCGTCCGTACGACTTCCTCGGGACTCAGTCCTTCTTCCAAGAGTCCGTGCAGGATTGCATCAAGCACCGCGTACGGCATCAGCGCCGCCTCATCGGTTTGCCCTTCCCGCAGTTCGGCCGAAGGCGGCCGCGTGATGATCTCTTCAGGGATAACCTCGCGCCCTTTAAGTTCGTTGTAGAGCCGCATCAGGGCCCAAACGTCGGTTTTATAGACGTCTTTTATGGGTGAATACGCGCCGGCAGTGTCTCCGTAGAGCGTACAGTAGCCCGCCGCACTCTCGCTTTTATTGCCGGTAGCAAGCGTCAGCCAGCCGAATTTATTCGAAAGCGCCATCAGCGTCATGCCGCGCGCACGAGCCTGCAGATTTTCTTCGGCCAATCCCGGTTCCGTTCCCGCAAAGTCATCCGCCAGAAGTTGAACAGCCGAATCAAAAATCCCGCCGATCTGACGCACGCGATAGTCGATGCCGAGATTTTCAGCGCAAGCCTGCGCGAGCCGCAGACTTGCATCCGTCGTAAAGCGCGTAGGCATCATGACGGCGTGAACATGTTCCCGCCCGAGTGCTTCGACGGCAATCGCCGCCACCAAAGCGCTGTCGGCGCCGCCCGAAAGCCCGAGCACCACGTCCGAAAACCCGTTCTTTCGGACATAGTCGCGCACGGCAACGACAAGTGCTTCAAAAAGCAGTTCGAGTTCACCGGCTTTTCGGCACTCCTTCACCATCGTGTCGCCGAAAAGCGCATCTTTTGCGACAAACGCCGCATCTTCGCCAAAGGGCCTTAAAGCGACAACCTCGTCGCCTCTGCCGTTAACGGCAGCGCTTGCGCCTTCATACACATGCTCGTCCTGAGCGCCGGCGAGATTGACGTGAAGAATCGGCAAACCGGCTTTCAACAGAGCTGTTCTGCGCACCGGACTCGCCGTTCGGTCATACGTCCAGGCTTGGCAGCAAATGCAGAAATCCGCCCCAAGCGTTTTCAGTTTCTCCGTCTGCGTCTTTTCGAGCGAAACAAGCCCCGCGCGAAGGCCCCCTACTTCAAACACAACCGGCTCGTCGTCAAAGCGGGCCAGGCAGTCGCCGTCCTTGTAGACGTACAGCGAACAGCCGATTTCACTGCCGAGCAAAGTCGGAGCTCCGAACACCACGGTAACGCCGGAAGCCTCTTGAGCGAGCTTATCCGCGAGCTTTTTCAACTGAACCTCAAGCGCAGACCAAAACTCGCAACGCTTGACCCACCCCGCAAGCGGCCAACCGGTAAGCGAATACGCCGGCGTAATGCACAAGGCTGCGCCTTCCTGCTTTGCCTTTTTGGCGGCGTCAAGAATTTTTTGAGCGTTGCCCGCAAAATCGCAGACAACACTGTTGATTTGAGCCAGGTAGGCGAAAGGGAACGTCATAGCTGTACGGACTCGCAAAAAATTGCAACGCGTTGACTATAGCGCAGCAGGCCGCCCGAAAAGCACGAAACCTTCGCTTTTGAGGCGAAGGTTTCGCATTTGTTCGGTGAATGCAGGACGGCAATTAGGCCGTCTTGGGCTTCACTTCCATCGATTCGTAGCCGTGAACGCCTTCCATGATCAGCTTCTCGGCTTCTTCGGGGCTCTTCCAGCCCTTGACCTTGACCCACTTGCCGGGCTCGAGGTCCTTATAGTGTTCGAAGAAGTGACGAATCTGATCGAGCACATCGGCCGGAACATCGTCAGCGCTCTTCCACTTGGCATAGCGCAGGCAAACCTTGCTCACCGGTACGGCGAGAATCTTCCAGTCGATGCCGCCTTCGTCTTCCATCACCAGAACGGCCACGGCGCGGCAGCGGCACACGGTTCCCGTCATGAGCGGGAAGGGCGTGAGCACGCACACGTCCACCGGGTCGCCGTCGTCGGCGATCGTCTGCGGAATGTAGCCGTAGTTGCAGGGATAGTGCATCGCCGTGCCGACGAAGCGGTCCACAAAAAGGGCACCCGACTCCTTATCCACTTCGTACTTAATCGGAGCGGAATTGGCCGGAATTTCAACAATCACATTAAAGTCGCGCGGCAGATCGCGGCCGGCGGTCACTCGGGCAAGACCCATTTTCTCAGTTTCTCTTTGTCTGGTTCAATAAAGGGCCCGTCGAACAGACGGGCACTGACTCATAAGGGGCGAAATTTTAGTTGCAAGCGCTTGATTTCGCAAGCAGTTCACAAATAAGGGCAGTCGCTTTTTCAGGTTAGCCGGAGCAGATTTGAAGCAATATGCTCGCACACGCTGCCGTCGTTTGTTCCCGTGATTTCCACATGCACGAACCCGGCTTCGCGCAGCCGCTCGGCACAGCGCGGATGAATCGTGACGGCCGCGCCGTGCAGGAACCACTCGCGTGCACCGGCAACAGGCCGAATGGCATGCAAAAGCGTAGCCACCGAGTCCGAACTGGTAATGTAGACAATAGGCGACGGACCGTGAATCGCCTTCTGCAGATCCTCAATCTGCTGCGTGCTCAATTCGATGGGAACACGCACATAAGCGGCAAGTTTTTCCACGTCGGCGCCCAAAAGCGTCAACTGCTCGGCCAACCATTCGCGGCCGGTCTGTCCTCGGCAGATCAGCACGCGTCGCGGAATTTGCGTGTGCTTGAGAATATCAAAAAGAGCTTCGCTGCCGGAAAATTCCGCATCCCCCTTGGGAAAAATCACCGGCACTTCATCACCCCAGGCTGCACGAATCACGCGTGCCGTCCCTTCTCCGACAGTGGCAAGCGTAATGTGCTCGGGCCACTTCTGCACCCAATGCGCTACCGCTGCCACGGCCGCCGGCGAAGCAAGCACCACCATGTCCACGTCGTCGAGATGCGAAAGGCGCTGCGAGACCAGCTCCTGATCTTCGGGCAACGTAATCGTAAAGGCCGGCCAGCACCAGGCTTCAATGCCCTCGGCTCTGAGCTTGGCCGCCAATCGGTCATTGGCCGCACCCGGACGCATCAAAATCACCGGTTGATGAGAAAGTCCCATAGTTTTTATGTAAAGCGGAATTATTTTCTTAACCGAAGTCGGATTTTACCTGTCTCTTTACAATTGGTGGAAATGTCTCGTTAGCCTCATCACCAAAAAAAAGCGGCCCCCGAAGGAAAGCCGCCTTTTCGATTTGATTGTCGACGAACGCTTACTTCGACGTTTCGGCCAATACCTGCGCAAGCAGAGCTTCGGCGCCCTGCGCCTTCAGATCGGCAACAACCTGCGCGGCCACCGCTTCAAAGTCGTCGGCCTTGCCGCGAGCTTCGGCACAGATTCGACGTCCGTCGCGGTGATCGCCCACATGCGCACGCAGCCACAGTTCGCCATTTTCGACGATGCCGTGCGCGGCCAGCGGCACCTGGCAGGATCCACCCAGGGCACGACTCACGGCACGTTCGGCGCCGGTCGCGCGGCGAATATCCTCATCGTTGATGAATGCGAGCAGCTCCTGAAGATCTTTGCGATCGGAGCGGATTTCTACGCCCAAAGCACCCTGGCCCGGAGCAGGCAGACTTGTCTCAACGGGCAACAGCTCGCGGATGCGTTCGCTCAAACCGAGTCGCTTCAAGCCGGCACCCGCCATCACGAGTGCATCGAATTCGCCCTTGTCGAGCTTGCTGAGACGCGTGCCGACGTTGCCACGGATGGGCTTGACGGTGAGGTGCGGGAATTCCGAGCGCAACATCAGCTCGCGACGCAGACTTGCCGTACCGACAACAGCGCCGGCGGGCATATCTTCCAAGCGTTCGTATTTAGGACTCACGAACGCGTCGCGCGGATCCTCACGCGAGCTGACGGCCGTAAGCGAAAAGCCTTCGGGCAGCTCCATCGGAACGTCCTTGAGGGAATGCACGGCCAAATCGGCAGCTCCTTCGATCATCGCCGCCTCAAGCTCTTTGACAAACAGTCCCTTGCCGCCCACCTTGGAAAGCGTCTTGTCGAGAATCTGGTCGCCCTTGGTCGTCATGCCCAGAACCTGGACATCGAGTTCGGGATAGCGTTCGCGCAGCAGCGCCTGAACATGCAGGGCCTGCCACATGGCAAGGGGGCTTTCGCGCGTGGCGATCACGCAGCGTTTCAATTCGGTCATATCTATTCTTCAAACAATATGAGCACCCGGCGGGCACTCAACTCTTATACAAATCGCCGCGGATTGTAACAAAGCAACTCTTCGCGCTGGCTTAAGATAGTCCGTTGTTTCCATCCCCAATTTCGGAGCTCAAACCCATGAAGCCGATTTTTGCCGTACTCTTCAGCTCGCTCACCGGTGCAGCACTTCTTACGGCCTGTTCCGACAATCTCTCGATCACTTCGGAACATTGCTCTCCGGCATACATTAAGCAAGTTGCCGACACGGAAGGTCTGGACAAAGCCAAGAAGCTTTCGAGCGACTGTATTAATGCCGGATTCGACTCAGCCGAAAAAGCGCTTTCGGACGCCCAATCGGCCATTCAAGACGCGGGCAGCGCCATCAAGGAAGCCGGAGAAAACCTCAAAAAGGAACTGCTGGGCGAAAAATAACGGCGCTTTGCCTCAAATCGATTCCAAAGATCGATTTGAGGCTCCGCGCGAGAGTCTTCGAGCGCAAAAAATTTCTTCGGACAGCTGCGTCTAAAGCAAGAAACTTTTGATATTATTGGCGTTTTTCTCAAACCGAGCCCGTTTTGCCCGCGTTTCATCTTTCTACGCGAGGGCATTTTTTTGTTTCAGGGCCCGCAAAGTCAACTACTCGATTTTTTGCCATGACAGACGCGCACAATCACTCAGCCGATCCTTTGCATGCCAAGAAGGAAGCTTGGTCGGGCCGCTTTTCCGAACCCGTTGCCGAGTTCGTGCTTCGATACACTCAGTCCGTGAGTTTTGATAAGCGCATGGCTGCGGCCGATATCGCCGGTTCGCTTGCGCACGCGCAGATGCTTGCTGCCTGCGGCGTCATTTCCGAACAGGATCTGGCCGACATTCGACGCGGCATGGCTCAGATTTCCGACGAAATCAAAACGGGCAAATTCCTCTGGCTGCTTGAGCTCGAAGACGTGCATCTGAACATCGAAGCGCGTCTGACGCAGTTGATCGGCGACGCCGGCAAGCGTCTTCACACCGGCCGCAGCCGCAACGATCAGGTGGCAACCGACATTCGCCTCTATCTGCGCGCCGAAATCGACGAAATCATCGCCATGCTCGGACATCTGCAGGAAGTGCTCGTGCACAACGCCGGCAAGGAAGCCGACACGCTTATGCCGGGCTTTACGCACATGCAGGTGGCCCAACCCGTAAGCTTCGGCCACCACCTGCTTGCCTACGTCGAAATGTTCGAACGCGACCGCGAGCGCATGATCGACCTGCGCCGGCGCGTCAACCGCTGTCCGCTCGGCGCCGCCGCTCTTGCGGGCACGACCTACCCGATCGACCGCGAAATGACCGCTCGCCTTCTGGGCTTTGAAGCTGTCTGCCAGAACTCGCTCGATGCCGTAAGCGACCGCGACTTCGGCATCGAATTTACGGCCGCCGCAAGCCTCGTGATGGTTCACATCTCGCGTCTTTCCGAAGAACTCGTCGTCTGGATGAGCCAACGCTTCAGCTTCATCAAGCTGCCTGACCGCTTCACAACGGGCAGCTCCATCATGCCGCAGAAGAAGAACCCGGACGTTCCCGAAACAGCCCGCGGCAAGTGCTCGCGCGTGGTGGGCGACCTGATGACGATGGCCATGCTCATCAAAGGCCTTCCGCTTGCCTACAACAAGGACCTGCAGGAAGACAAGGAACCGGTGTTCGATGCCATCGATACCGTCAAAGACACGCTGCGCGCCTTCATCGAAATGATGGCCGGCGTCGAACCCAATCGCGAAGAGATGCGCAAGGCGTTGCTGGCCGGTTATCCGACTGCGACCGACCTCGCGGACTATCTCGCCCGTCGCGGCGTTCCGTTCCGCACCGCCCACGACATCGTGGGCCGCGTGGTGCGTCTTGCGAGCGAACGCGGCTGCGACATTGCCGATCTGTCGCTTGAAGAGCTGCGCGAATTCTCCGACGTGATCACCGAAGATGTGTACGATGTGCTCACGCTCGAAGGCTCGCTGGCCGCCCGCAACCACATCGGCGGCACGGCTCCCGCGCAAGTACGCTTCCAGGTTCAGCGCTGGGAAAAGATCTTTGCCGAACGCGAGGCGCAGGCCAAGGCTAAGAGCGCCAAGTAACCGCGTCCAGCAAACTTGGAGCAAAAAGGCGGCTTTCCGGTGTCGGAAAGCCGCCTTCTTGTTGCCGAGTACGGGATTTGTGATTACAAGCCCTTAGGCGGGCGAATCACCAGCGAAGGCTTGGTCATGGCCGGATCCGGCAGCGGCGCGATCTGGGCGAGCTTGCCGTGCTTTTTGCGCAATTCGTCAATCGGACCGAACTCGATTGCACGTTGCGGGCAGGATTCCACACAGATGGGCTGCAGCCCGGCCTTCAGACGCTCCATGCACCCGTCGCACTTACTCATCTTCTTTGTGGCCGGATTGAGCACCGGTGCATGGTAGGGACATGCCATCGCGCAGGCCCCGCAGCCGATGCACTTTTTTGTGTCGATCACAACCAGACCATCCTCCTTGCGCTTGAAGTGAGCCTTCGTGGGACACACCTTCACACAGGCCGGATCGGCGCAGTGATTGCACGCGATCGACACGTAATACGCACGCACGTCCTGATGCCACGCTCCCGTTGCCCGATCTTGCTTCCAGGAGCCGTTTTCCACTTCGAGCACTTTGCGGAAATTGCGGCCGACTTCCAAGTTGTGTGCATCCTTGCAGGCAACCGTACAGGTCTTGCAGCCGGTGCACTTCGTAAGATCAATAAAAAATCCAAGTTGCGTCATTTTCGTGCTCCCGGTTATGCCTTGCGGATTTCAACGAGGTTGGAGTGCTGCGGATTGCCCTTGGCAAGCGGACTCGGCCGATGGCCGGTAAGCGTATTGATGCAGCCTCCCACGTCGATCGTCTTGCCGTTCTTCACGACAGGCTTGTACCAGGCGCCCTGCGGAATGGCGCACACGCCCGGCATGATGCGCTTGGTGACCTGCGCGGGCAGTTCCACGCAGCCGCGGTCGTTGAAGATATGAACCAAGTCGCCCTGAGCAATGCCTCGCGCTTTGGCATCGATCTCATTGACCAACACCCAGTCGGGGTGCGCCTCTCTGAGCCACGGCAGATTGTGGAACGTCGAATGCGTACGACCGTGTCCGTGATACCCGAAGCACTGCAGCGGATAGTTCTTGGCGGCCTTGTCGCCCGGCATATCGAACGTCTGAACATACTTGGGCAGCGCCGAAATCACGTCGCCCTTCGGAAGCACCCATTTCTTCGACAGCACGGCAAGCGCTTCGGAATAGATCTCAATCTTGCCCGAGGGGGTCTTGAGCGGATTTTTCACCGGATCCTTGCGGAAGTCCTCGAACATGATCGGCTGCCACTTCACCTTGAAGAGCTGCTTGGGGCCTTCCTTCCAGAATTCCTCAAACGGGGGCAGCTCGGGGTTGTCCTTGCGGGTGGCTTCGTAGCACCACTTGATCCAGCCCTTCTGATCGCGCCCTTCGGTGTATTCCTGCTCCAGGCCGAGCTCCTTGGCGATGCCGCGGCAGATTTCCCAGCTCGGGCGTTGATCGAATTCAGGCTCAACCGCCTTGTGCATCGGATAGATGCAGGCCAGATCGCCCATCGAGTCGCCGTTGCCGCAGATGTCGTCTGTTTCGGGGCCGAGCGTATCGGGCAGCAGAATGTCGGCGTAGCGTGCCGAAGGCGTCATCATGTTGTCGCAGACAACGATGAATTCGCACTTGGTGTCGTCCCTGAGCACCTTGTCTGTCCAGTTGCAGTCGCTGTGCTGATTGATGAGCGTATTGCCGCCGGAGTTGACGATCATCTTGATGCTGTGCCCGAGCGGCTTTCCCTCTTCAAGCCCCTTGACGCCGTCGTGGATCCAGTCCATCTCCCGACCGCGCAAAATGGCGTCGGTCCAGAGGAAGACCGGAATCTGCGCCTTGATCGGATTGGTTCCGACAGGCAGGTAGGTCGGCTCCCAATTCGTGCCGTCTTCTTCCATGCCGGTCGACGTGCCGGGCAGACCGACCTGTCCGGTCAGAATCGCCAGCATGGCGATGGCGCGCGCCGTCTGCTCGCCGTTGGCCTGACGCTGCGGCCCGAGCCCCTGAGCGATGAAAAGCGGCTTGGTCGTGCCGATTTCCTTTGCCAGGTTCACGATGGTTTCGACCGGGATGCCCGTAATGCGGGAAGCACGCTCGGGGGTTTTGGCTACACCGTCGGCCGCACCCAGGATGTAGGACTTGTAGTCGGCCTTGGCGGGGGCGGACTTGGGCAGCGTCTTTTCGTCGTAGCCCACGCAGTATTTGTCCAGGAAAGCCTGATCCACCCAATTGTTGCGGATGAGCTCGTAGGCAATGGCTTCAACGAGCGCCGCATCGGTGCCCGGACGAATCGGGATCCACTGATCGATCTTGCCGACCACCGTGTCCGTATAACGCGGATCGATGACGATGGTTCTCGGCTTGCCCTTTTCAAGCGCACAGCGGAACTGATAGCCCTTGGAGCCGCCCGAGCCGCGCGTCACCGACGGATTGTTGCCGAAGGACACGTAAAGCTTGGCGTTGGCGATCTGCTCAATGCCGGAAGCCGCTTTCTTGCCGTAGGTAAAGGGGAAAGCCGCCGAGATTTGAGCCGACGAGTACGAGCCGTAGTAGCGCAGGTAGCCTCCCATCAAATTCATGAGGCGCTGCCAGGCGCGGCGGGAATTCACAAGCGACTGCTGACCGCTGCAGTAGTTCCAGTAGATGGACTCGTTGCCGTACTTGGCCTTGATTTCCTTCCAGCGCTTGGCAATCGTCTTGTAGGCTTCGTCCCAGCTGATGCGTTCGAACTTGGCGTCTCCGCGCTCACCCACACGTTTCATCGGGTACTTCAGTCGGTCGGGCGAATACAGACGCTGACGCATCGAGCGTCCCTTGAGGCAGGCGCGGATCTGACGCGGACGGCATCCGTCCTTAATCGTGTTGTCGGTTTCGATGCGAATGACTTTGCCCGCCTTCGAATAGACGCGAAGCGGACAGCGGTTGCCGCAGTTGATCACGCAGGCAGCCCAGGTGTAATTGCCCCAGTCGTCAAGCGCATCGGCCACGGCCTTCGCGAGAGCCGTCGGCATAAAGCCCGCGGCCGACAAAGCCGTCAGGCCGTATAGAAAACTTCTGCGGCGAATGGGTATCTGCAGAGCGTTCATAACGTTATTCTCCTGTTCTTCTATGGGTCAAAGCCGCTCGCCCAGGCAAAACGGCTTTCTGCGGCCGTCTCATCGGGCGACCGTCGCTGTAGTCCTTTTGGAGAGAATGGCTCCAAAAAGTTGAGGGCAGTCTAGAAACTGCCCCCTTTTCGATCCACTGCGACTTTTTGGAATAACGTTAAGAAATTACTCGATTACTTAACGGACAAACTGTACGTCTACACATCGATGCAAAGCACTCTGCCGATTTCGTCGGAACTGCCGGGCCAGCGAAAAGCCACCGGTTCGTGATTGAGTTCGACGAGCCAGCGCCCCACCTGTCGGATCAGTTCCTTCTTGGTGCGTGCTCTCATCTGCCGAAACGCTTGTCGCGAAAACTTGGTTAAGAAACATTCGACAAGATTGAGCCAAAAAGCGTTCTTGTGTTCGCAGACGAAATGAAAGCGTCCCTTGCGGCACGTCGCCAGATAGTCGAGCACTTCCTTCGTTTTGTAGATCCAACACTTCTCGAGCACAAAGACAATGTCGTAGCGCTGCGGATAGCGCATATCGGCCTGCTTAAGAAATTCGACAAACGCGTCGCCCGTGTAGTCTTCCTTAGCCAGACTGAATACGCATCCGGTCTGCATGTCGACGCCGGTCAAAACCGAAAAGCGCTCGTCGCCCGACTTGCGAGGCGGCGGAGGCACCGGATCAGGCACCGAAGCCGTGGCAACCGCCTGCATCACGGCTGCATAGGCTGCCCCCGTCGGTTCCACAGCGCAAAACCCGCTTCCGAACTCATCATTCACAAATTGCGGCACCAACTCCATTCGTTTGTAGAGCAGCAGCACCTGTCCTCTTCGGCTGACGGACGACTCGTCGCGGCACTCCAGACAATAGGCCAAATGACAAGGCTTAACGGTCGGATCGTTGAGTATGTTCCAAACGGTTGAGCTGCGAATGCCTTCGAGAGCAGGATATCCGGCGCTCGGTCCGTATTTCCGCACGTAGTCGGTAAGCGCCGTGATGGTCCAACGATCTTGCTTGGGTGCATGCGGGACATCTTCGGGAAACTGGCATGCAAGCGAAACGATCCATGCTTTTGCGCCCGCATCAATGACGTCGCTGCGTCCCGTACGATCCAAGTCGTTCAAAGCCGCATCGGCGCCGTAGGCAAAGCATTTTTTGAGAATTTTGGCAATCGTAGGCGTGGATACGCCGACTTCGGCCTCGATATCGGCGTAGGTTTTTCCGTCTGCGCGCAGCAATATGACGCGGGCTCGCTGCCGCTCACGCTCGGAGCTTGAGGCTGCCGAAGCGACCTTTCCCAGGCGTTTGCGCTCTTCAGGCGTCAGTCGAAGTTCGAATCGCTGCGGACGACCGGCCATACCTGCTCCTTATTCACCAAATACTCATAGCCGGATTGTATGGAAGCGTGCGGGAAATCGCCTGTTTTCTCGTGCGGCCCGAACACTATGGTGCCGCACCAGTCTGTCCTATCTGCCGGCCTAAAGCGCAATACCGATGCCGTAGTAGCCCGCAACCAAAATCACAATGCCGAAGACGATGCGGTACCAGCCGAACGCGCGGAAATCATTGCTTGAAACGTAGCGAAGAAGCCAGCGCACAACAACAATGGCCGAAATAAAGCTCACGACAAACCCTACGGTGATGGCCGGAAGACTGTCGAAGGAAAGAGTATCGCGAGACTGCCACAAGTCCCAAACCGTAGCACCGAAAATCGTCGGGATCGCCAGAAAAAACGAAAACTCGGTGGCAGCCTTGCGCGAAAGGCCCAGAATCAAGCCGCCGATGATGGTCGAGCCCGATCGCGACGTGCCGGGAATAAGCGCAAAGCACTGCATGCATCCCACGGCAAAAGCGTCCTTGACGGTCATGTCGTCGATTTCCTGCACGCGAGGCACAACGTTCTTCTTTTCGTGATACGCCTCGATCCACAAGATGATCAGGCCGCCGATCACAAGCGCCAATGCCACCGTAAAGACATTGAAGAAATGCGACTTCACAAAGCTCGAAAGCGTCGCGCCCAGCACGGCCGCCGGCAGAAAACCCACAATGATGTTTACGGCCAACCGCTGCTCTTTGCCGGGCTTGAAGAGATTGAGCACGATGGCAATCAGACGCATGCGGTAGTGCCAGCACACGGCGACGATCGCGCCGGCCTGAATCGCAATGTAGAACGTGTCCGCCCAGGCGGGCTCAAAGCGAATCAAGTCGCCCGCAAGAATCAGATGCCCGGTGGAACTCACGGGCAGAAATTCGGTAAGCCCCTCGACAATGCCGAGAATAAGGCTTTGGATGAGAATCAAAAAATCCATGCGTAAAGCTCTCGTTTAAGCCTTGCCTTCGGGCTCGGCAGTGACAACCTTGGGGGTAGCCAGAACCTTGTCGATTCGGCGGCCGTCCATATCGGCCACCTCAAAGTCCCAGTTTTCCCAACTGACCTTGTCGCCCGTCTTCGGCAAGCGCTGCAGCAAAAGCATCATCATGCCGGCAAGCGTGTTGTAGCGGCCGAGTTCTTCTTCGGGCACTTCCTTGATTTCAAGCGTGTCCTTGAGTTCGGGAATGGCAATGATGCCATCGAGGAACCACGAGCCGTCGGGGCGCTGAATCGCCATGCGCTCGTCTTCCGTTTCGACCTGGAATTCTCCGGCGATCGCCTCGAGCACGTCGCGCGGCGTCACCAATCCCACGACTTCGCCGAATTCGTCGACGACAAGCGAAAGCGGCACAATCGTGCTCTTGAAGTGCTCCAAAAGCTCCATGCCGCTCAGAGACTCGGGCACGTAGACGGCCGGCAGCAGATTCTGCGTAAAGTCGATTCGCTTGGCTTCCACAATCTGCTGCAGCAGGCTTCGCGTCGAGCAGATTCCTTTGACGTCGGAGAGCGACCCCGAAGCCACCACCAAACGCGAACGTTTGCTCGTCAAAAGCTTGCGGATGTTTTCTTCATTGCTGTCCTGCAGATCGATCCATTCGATGTCGCTGCGAGGCGTCATCACGGAACCGACCTGGCGTTCGTCGAGACGAAACACATTGCGCACCATGTCGCGTTCGTTTTCCTCGATGGCGCCTGAAGCGCTGCCTTCTTCGATCATCGCGTGGATTTCTTCTTCCGTCACCCCCGAATCGTCGCCCTTATCGAGCCGCAGCACGTGCAGCACGAACTTCGTCGAAAACGAAAGCAGCTTCACGAAGGGACTCATGATGAGACTCAGGAGATGCAGCGGCCGAGCAACAATGCTCGCAAGCGTCTCGGGGCGACTTTGTCCCAATCGCTTGGGGACGAGTTCGCCCAAAACAATCGAGAAATACGTGACGAACACCACGACGAGCGTCACGCCGAGAATCTTGGCGGTTTCAGCCGAAACACCCCAGCCCATCAAAATTTCGGCGGCTGGCCCTGCAAGCGCCGATTCGCCGACAATACCCGAGAGAATGCCGATTGAAGTAATGCCCACCTGAATGGTCGAAAGCGCCCATGTGGGATCGGCCTGAAGCTTGGAAGCGCGCTCCGCTCCCTTGTTGCCGTCTTCGGCCATGACCTGCAGCCGCGCCTTTCGGCTTGTGACGAGAGCAATTTCGCTCATCGAAAAAACGCCGTTGAAAACAATCAGCGCAAACAGCATTAAGACGTCAAACCAACTGCCCATGGCAAGCAAAAATCCTCGGTGATAAAAGAATCTTGAATTTTAAAGATAAAACAAACCCGAACCAATGTCTGCGGCCGATTCTTTGTTGCAGTCTTTTGCCAAGCGCCAAAGAGCCGCAAAAATGAGAAAAGTCCCGCTCGGCCACTCCGGACCGAATGGGACTTTGTCGACAAATACCGCAGAAAGCCTTAGAAGGGCATCTTCATGCCCGGAGGCAGAGGAAGGCCTGCCGTCGCTTCGCGCATCTTCTGCTGCGCGGCGGCATCGGCCTTGTGTGCGGCGTCGTTGATGGCCGCTGCGATGAGGTCTTCGAGCATTTCCTTGTCGTCTTCGGAGCCCGTGAGAAGACTCGGATCGATTTCGACGCGCTTGGCCTCATGCTTGCAGGTGATCGTAATCTTCACCATGCCGGCGCCGGCTTCACCCGTCACTTCGATGTTGGCGAGCTCGGCCTGAGCGCGTTCAACGTTTTTCTGCATTTTCTGAGCCTGCGCGAGCAGACCGGAGAAGTTGCCTCTCATTTTCAATTCACCTGTTTAGTCGTAAAAAAAAATCAGTTGTCGACTTTGCGCACCGATGTTTCATCGAGCACGCCGTCCAAAACGCGCAAGCATTCTTGCACAAACGGATCGCTTTTGAAGGCTTCGATCATCGCCAGTCGCGCGGCACGCCGTTCCGACTCCTCCCAAAGCGAAAGCGTCGGCGCAGATTTGCCGTCGTGCTCAGCGGCATCGAATCGAACGACAAACGCTTCACCCTTCAGGCGTTTCAGCGCTCCCTCGATCAGATGCACCACATCGGGCGTCAGAAGCATGCGGCTTCTGGCGCGCAGCAGCACATGGGCATCGTCGAGCTCGACCACGACACAGCCCGCTGCCACTTCGCGCGGCAACGCCGTAAGCCCCGAAGCACACACAAGTTTTCGCCAGTTAGAAAGCAGTTCGTCGGGATGAACTTCAATCGGAGGAAGAATCGCCGGACCTCTGCTTGTGTGCTCTCTTCTAACCGGCTTTATGCTCTCCCCGGCCGGACTCCTGCGGCAAATCCTCCCAAGGAGGAGCCGCCTCAGCGGAAATCTCGGGCGGAACATCTGTCAAAGGCATGTCTGCAGGCAACTCGGGCACCGGCTCGGCCTTGGGCTTGACTGCCGGCTTAGCCGCCGTCGGCTGCGAAGCCTCAATCTTTTTCTCGGGTACCTTTGAGCCGGGAACAAACCCGGCGGGCTTAAAGGCGAGCATGCGCAGAATAGCCATCGTAAAGCCCGCATACTCGTCGGGGGCCTGCGCCATGTCGCCGCGAGCCTGCAGCAAGATTTGATAGTCGAGCTGCACTTCTTCGGGCGTCATGCTCGAAGCAAGCGTTTGGATGCGCTGCAGAGCCGAATCAGTTTCTGCGACGCCGCCCGGCACGCGCTGAACGATTGCAATGCGGTGCATCAGGCTTGCCCAGTCGCGTACGGCCTGCGTGTAGCTCACGCCGTCAAGACCGATGCGTCGGGCCAAATCAAGCGCCTCCTTGGCACGCCCCTGAAGCACCATTTCGGTTAAATCGCACAAAACGTCAGAGTCCATGACCCCCAGCATGGCGCGCACTTTTTCAAGCGTCACGTTGCCCGCACAAAAAGCAATGGCCTGATCCAGAAGCGACAGGCCGTCGCGCATGGAGCCGCGCGCGGCGCGCGCCAGAACATCAAGCGCTGCGGGTTCGGCCGGAATTCCCTCCTGCTGCATCACGTACTGCATATGACCGGAGACAGCAGCAGGCGACATATTCTTGAGGTTGAACTGGAGGCAACGCGACAAAACCGTCACGGGCACTTTCTGCGGATCGGTCGTCGCCAAAATGAACTTCACGTATTCGGGCGGCTCCTCCAGTGTTTTGAGCATCGCGTTGAAGGCATGCGTCGTAAGCATATGCACTTCGTCGATCATGTAGACCTTGTAGCGAGCGTTCGAAGGGGCATACATGGCGCGCTCGAGAAGCTGCGTCATTTCTTCGACGGAACGGTTACTTGCTGCGTCGATTTCGATGTAGTCGACAAAACGCCCCTCGTCGATCGCTCGGCAGGCCTCGCATTTGCCGCAAGGGTGTGAGGTCACGCCGCCTTTTCCGTCTTCGCCCGTACAGTTGAGGCACTTGGCGAGAATGCGCGAAAGGGTCGTCTTGCCCACGCCGCGGGTACCGGTGAAAAGATACGCGTGATGCAGCCGATTTTCGTCCAACGCATGCTTTAAGGCGGCAACGACATGTTCCTGCCCGACCATGCTTTCAAAGTCATGGGGGCGCCACTTTCGGGCGAGAACCTGATAGCTCATAGGAAAAACAACCGAACAGAGAAAGGATCGCCGCCAACATCGGCGGCAACGGTCGGTCAATTATAAGAAAAGCGCACGAGCGGCGCAGACGCAAAAACGGCGAGCCTTATCCTCGGCACTAAGAGTATTCCGCCGTGGCTGCTTCGTTCCCGACCTGACCAGGTTAGCAGAGCTCTTATGCGAGGGGACCCGCCGAACTGCGCATTGTAATGAAAAAGAGGCCGCGGCGAAAGAGCCGAGGCCGGATTTTCGAGAGGCCGAGCATTGCGCACTCGGCCTTGTCAGATTATTTTTCCTTGTTCTGCGCTTCGTCAGCCGGCTTTTCGCTCTCGAGACCAACAAGCTTTTGCAGCTGCGCAATGAGCTCGGCCTGCTGCTTGAGCTGCTGCTCGAGCTGACGGATCTTGACGGCGTACGGATCGTCCTCGTCGGGGACCACGCCGTATGCCATGAACTGCGTATGCACCTGCTCGCGCTTTTTCTTGCTTTCCTTCGTGGATCGGGCGGGCACGCCCACCACCGTAATGTTGGCGGGCACTTCGTGTACGACAACCGCGTTGCTGCCGATACGCGCGTTGTCTCCCACCGTAAAGCCGCCGAGAATCTGAGCGCCGGCACCGACCACTACGCCCTTGCCGAGCGTCGGATGACGTTTCTGTCCTCGGCCGAGGCTGACGCCGCCCAACGTCACGCCGTGATAGATCGTGCAGTCGTCGCCGACAACGGCCGTCTCGCCGATCACCACACCCATGCCGTGGTCGATGAAGACGCGTCGGCCGATGCGTGCGGCCGGATGAATTTCAATTCCGGTGAAAAAGCGGCCGACATGGCTCACCCAACGGGCAAAACCGTACCATCCTTGGATCCAGCACCAGTGTGCGGCGCGGTGAAACGCCAGCGCGTGCAGCCCCGGATAGCTGAAAATCACCTGCCAGGGACCGAGAGCGGCCGGGTCTCGCTCGAGAATGGTCCGCATATCTTCCTTGATGCGCTCAAACATTGCTTGGTTTCCTTTCGGGATGGTATTGATGTCCTGATTGCGCCGAATTCTCGGCATGTCTTTTGATTGTACCGCAGCGCATTCATGCACTTGTGGGTTATTTCGAACCGTTCGCGGGATTTTCCTCGGCCGCGGCGGCAACGCCCTTTTTGCGCCCGGCCCGCAGATGTCTCGGACAGATGATTGCCGAACAGATTCCGCGCAGCAGATCCACTTCGGATTGGGTCAAAAGCGCACGCGAGAAAATCGAGCGGCTCATCTGCATCAGATTTTTGGGCACTTCGGGCTTATGTGCCCCGCAGGCAATCATCGCCTGCTCCCAATGCCGCATCAGCCCTTCGATAGCAGCCGCGCTTGCCGCCGGATCCTTTTCAAACCGTTCCTGCCAGGAATAAAGACCTGCAGCGTGCGCTCTTGCCAAAAGCGCCATATGCATCTCGTAGGCGGCAATCTGCACGGCCTGAGCAAGATTCAGGCTCTGGCTCAAAGGGTTGGCGGGAATAGCCGTTGAAAATCGACACAGTCCGACTTCTTCGTTCGTGAGTCCCGAACGCTCGCAGCCGAACACAAAGGCAACACCGGGGCCTGCGTTCTCATCAGCCCAAACAGCAGCCCGCTCGGCACTTTCACGCATGGTTTCAAGCTTGGGGCCGAACCGACGGCTGTACCCCGTCATGGCAAAGGGCAGCGCCACATCCGAAAGCGCTTCTTCGAGCGTCGGGTAGTCGCGAGAATTTTCAAGTACATCGACCGAACTTGTTGAAAACGCAACGGCGTCGGGATGCTTGCGGTACTCTGTGTCGGCGGGCGCCACCACGCGCAAATCGGTAAAACCCATCGTTTTGATAGCCCGAGCGGCCGATCCGATATTTCCGGGATGGCTCGGTCTAACCAACACAAAGCAAATGCGGCCGCTTTGCGGCGGCAATGTTTTATTGAGCGTTTCGTCCATGAATTCGTTTTGCAGCAAGCAAAAAGTTTTTCCTGAGGCGACACTTTAGCGAAGCGCGCCCGAACGTGCGCTTGCCGAGGACGAAAAATCTGCGCTCTTACACACTCCGGACACGCCTCCCCAAAGGCTTTGATAAAATACGCGCACCCTAATTTGAGCCTGTGCAAAAGCCCTTTGCGCAAGCGTTCCTATCGTTTTCGGGAGTTGATCTTCGCTTCAGCTCCCCTTTTGTCGTAACTTTTTCTATCGAGCCTTTACCCATGTCGTCTGCCCAACTTGAAGTCGCGATCCAGGCCTGCCGCAAAGCCGGCAACTTCATCAACCGCGAAAGCCTTGATCTTTCCGCTATTGAAGCACGCGAAAAGGCTCCGTTCGATTTTGTGAGCCGCGTGGATACGGGCGCGCAGGAGCGCATCACGTCGATCATCCGTCAGTATTTTCCGCGCGACAGCATCATTGCGGAAGAATCCGGCACGATCGTCAATGCAGGTGCCGACGGCGTCTGGTACGTCGATCCGCTCGACGGCACAACCAACTTTCTGCACGGCTTTCCGCACTACGCCGTAAGCATTGCCTATGCCCTTAAGGGGCGCGTGATGGCCGCTGCCGTCTACGATCCGATCAAGGATGAACTCTTTACGGCCGAACGCAGCCGCGGTGCATTCCTCAACAATTCCCGCATTCGCGTCTCCGGCCGCACCGACATGAGCAAAGCGCTGATCGGCACGGGCTTCCCCTTCCGCCGCAACGACGACTATGAAACGTTCCTGCCGAAGCTCGAAAGCGTGGCACGCTCCTGCGCCGGCCTTCGCCGTGCCGGATCGGCTGCGCTCGACCTTTGCTATGTCGCCTGCGGACGCCTTGACGGCTACTGGGAAGCCAATCTCAAGAGTTGGGATCTTGCCGCCGGTTCGCTCATCGTTCTTGAAGCGGGCGGTTTGGTGACCGATCTTTCTGCGGGCGAAGACTACATCGCCACCGGCGGCATTTGCGTTGGCACGCCCAAGATCTTCGCGCCGCTGCTCATGAAGGTATCCGACGCCCGCGTCGCCAAATAAATCTTCACGCATCGTCCGATGACCGATACGACACAACCGCAGACCGGCGGAACGGGCTCTGTCGACCCATACGCCGGCCACACGCCGATCATGCGTCAGTACCTGATGCTCAAAGACCAGCATCCGGGCGTCATGTTGCTGTACCGCCTCGGCGACTTCTACGAAACCTTTTTTGACGATGCGATCAAAGCCAACCGTCTGCTCGGCCTGACGCTCACACGCAGGGGCCGCGACGCAGACGGCAAAAACATTCCCATGGCCGGCGTGCCGGCCAGTACGCTTGAGCAGTATCTCGCGCGCCTCGTAAAAGCCGGCGTCTCGGTAGCAGTCTGCGAACAGATGGGCGAAGCAATTCCCGGTCGCAACATCGAGCGAAAGATCGTACGCATCGTCACGCCCGGCACGCTCACCGACGGAGCCCTTCTTAACGACAAGCACGATTCGCCTCTGGCAGCATGGGTACCCGCCAAAGGGCGTGCTGCACGCGGAGCCTTGGTGTGGCTCACGCTTTCCAACGGCGACTTCCGTGCGTGTAAATGCAGCGCAGCCGACCTTTCCGGAGAACTCGCCCGCATCACGCCCGGCGAAATCCTTCTTTCCGAATCGGTTAAGGATTCGGGTTTTGCACGCGACGAATCGATCCCGCTGACAGCGTTGCCCGACTGGCACTTTGACAGTCAGCGCGGCGCAGTGCTTGTTCAAGAAAAATTCGGGTTAGAGGCTCTGGCTGCCCGAGGACTAGAAAACGAACCCGAAATATTGGCCGGCATCAACGCCATTCTCGGCTACGTCGAACAAACGCAATGCGATGCTTTGCCGTTTCTGCGCGCGCCCGTTCTCGAAGAAAACAGCGCCTATGTAGCACTTGACGGTGTTGCGCGTCGCAATCTGGAAATCAGCGAAACCATCCGCGGCGACGAAGGCGACACGCTTCTGCGCGTTATCGATCATTGCCGCACGTCAATGGGCTCGCGCACGCTTTTGCACTGGCTGCATCATCCGTTGCGCGATTTTGCTGCGGTCCGTGCACGTCACGCTGCGGTCGAGGAACTGCTTAAAGATTTGGATTTGCGCACGCAACTTGATGCGTGCGTCAACGGGCTCCCCGATATCGAGCGCAATGCCGGACGCATCGCTTTAAAAAGCATCCGACCGCGTGAAATCGCAGCATTGCGCGACAGCCTGCAAAAACTCTCTCACATGGCTTCCTTATCGGGCGATTGCCGCACGGAACTCTTGCAAGCGCTCACACAAGCGGCTTCGCTTGACGCCATTCTCTCGGAAGAACTGCACCGCTGGATCGCCCCCGAACCCGCCGCCCTCCTGCGCGAAGGCGACGTGATCGCTCAAGGCGCCGACGAAGAACTCGATATGCTGCGCAGCATGCGCGACAACACGGGCGAATTTCTCGTCCAATTGGAAGCCCGCGAACGAGAACGAACGGGACTATCTTCCCTGCGCGTCGAGTACAACCGTGTTTCGGGCTACTACATCGAAGTGCCCCGCGCGGCAGCCGAGCGAGTCCCCGATGATTATCGCCGTCGGCAGACACTCAAAAACGTCGAGCGATTCATCACGCCCGAATTAAAAGAGTTTGAAGACAAAGCCTTATCGGCAAAAGAACGATCGCTTGCACGAGAAAAGGAATTATGGGACGCGCTGCTGGACCGTCTGCAGTCGTACGTCAAGCCCCTATTGGATGCGGCAGCCGCCGTAGCAGCTGCGGATGCTCTTCTCTCCTTTGCCAAGCACGCCGAAACAGCTGACTGGGTAAAACCCTCCATGAGTACCGTGCCCGGAATCGAACTGCAGGCAGCTCGTCACCCGGTGGTCGAGCACGCGCTCGAGCACTATGTCCCGAACGATTGCTCGCTAACGCCTGCCCGGCGGCTCTTGGTGATCACGGGCCCCAACATGGGCGGCAAATCGACTTATATGCGATCGGTAGCGCTGATTGCGTTGTTGGCGTGCGCAGGCAGCTTCGTGCCGGCCAAAAGCGCGCGCATCGGTCCGATCGACCGCATTCTGACCCGCATCGGCGCTTCCGACGATCTTGCTCGCGGCCGTTCCACCTTTATGGTTGAAATGACGGAAGCCGCAGCGATCCTGCATCAGGCTACGCCCAATTCTCTTGTTCTGATGGACGAAATCGGACGCGGTACGTCGACCTTCGACGGTTTGAGTCTAGCCGGAGCCATCGCAAAAGAACTGGCCGTCAATACCAAAAGCTACACGCTTTTTGCGACGCACTATTTCGAACTCACGCAGCTTGCCGCTCAAATCCCCGAAGTGGCAAATGTCCACGTCGGAGCCCGCGAGACTAACCGCGGCATCGTCTTCATGCACGACGTCAAGGAAGGTCCTGCGAACCGTTCCTACGGTATTGCCGTAGCCGAGCTTGCCGGTATTCCAGCTTCGGTCACCCGCCGAGCCCGCGCCATGATGGCTGAGATAGAAGCCCGATCGGCGGCAGCCGACTCACAGCTCGATCTCTTCTCGGTAGACGCCCCAAACTGCGCTCCGGCGGACGAATCCGCAGCAGCCAACGATCTGTCACCCCGTGAAGCGCTTGCAACGCTTTACGCTCTTAAGGAAAAAGCTCTACAAGCCTTGACCGAGTAGAGCGCACTCGGATAGACTCAACGCAAAGCGGCCCGCCGGAAACAACCGGTCGGGCCGCTTTGCTGTGTGCGTTCGGAAGGAAACTTCTGGAACGCAGATAGACGAAACCCCCGAAGGATTGCTCCAACGGGGGTTCGCTTAAATGTTTAGCC
>ERZ1034710.215-NODE-215-length-21913-cov-4.373913_pt1 | contig 21913 bp, 14 predicted proteins | sample MGYA00520597_ERZ1034710 | MGnify/ENA primary metagenome ERZ1034710 (study PRJEB33766, sample SAMN09781714) | gut metagenome | biome: gut microbiome | host: Homo sapiens | place: Madagascar | study: EMG produced TPA metagenomics assembly of the PRJNA485056 data set... | reverse complement strand
ATTCGTCAGAGCCACCGTCTTCGTCCAAGACTGCCCGGCAGCGCCATCGTTGACCGTGATGGCCACGGCGCCGGTTACGCAAGAAGAGTCGTTCGTCGCATTTGTCACGCTCAAGGCTGTTGCCTGAACAAGCGGCGTTTCATAGCCCGCGAGGCTTCCACGGGAGTTTGCTTTCGGAACGTAGGTGTCAACAGGAGCATCAGTACCGGCAGGACCTTGCGGGCCCTGTGGCCCCGTGTCGCCTTTCGGACCTTGTACGCCCTGGATACCCTGTTCACCCTGCGGGCCCTGGGGACCTTGTGGCCCTGTTTCCCCTTGAGGGCCTTCCGGACCTGTAGCCCCGGTGTCCCCCTTGTCACCCTTATCGCCTTTTGGACCCCGGATGTTGACTGTCGCAGGGTTTTGCTTTCCGTCCACATTCGACCAAGAAAGATTTCCGGAAGCATCAACGCTCGGCGTGAACGTGGTGCCTGCGGGACCTGCCGGACCTTGATCACCCTTGGGACCTTGGCTTCCGGTCGGGCCCTGAGCACCCTGCGGCCCCGGTTCACCTTGCTCGCCTTGTGGACCGGCGGGCCCAGTGTCGCCAGTGTCACCCTTTGGGCCTTGAGGGCCTGTATCGCCTTTCGGGCCTTCCGGGCCTTGAGGTCCCTGCAAACCAGTGGCACCAGGCTCACCCTGCGGTCCCTGCGGACCAGTTTCACCGGTATCGCCCTTGGGCCCCTGCGGGCCTTGCAAGCCCGTTTCTCCGGTGTCACCCTTCGGGCCTTGATCACCCGTTTCACCCTTGTCGCCCTTGGCTCCGATGAGCACCCAGAACGCAGAAGAGTTCTCCTGCGGAGCCGTGCCGGCAGGCGCGTCCGCTACGCACTCCCATACCTGCCCGTTGTACTTGACGCGATCAAGCACGACATACGCGGTCGCGCTGCTGTAGTCGCCCTTAAATACCGGCCGAACTCGGCCGACCTTAATCGTTGGCATAGGAAATCTCCACCTCGCCGTTTGAATTGATCGAATAGTCGGCGTCGGTTGCGGCCGTACTGTTCACGACCAAGTCGCCTGCCGAGTCAACCTGAAACTGAATGTATGTAGCGTTGAGGGCCGTCGTGATGTCGCCCGGATCACCTTTTGGGCCTTGGGGGCCGGGCTCGCCCGGATCACCCTTGTCGCCTTTAGGACCTTGAGGGCCGGTATCGCCCTTTGAGCCTTTATTTCCTTTCTCGCCCTGTTCGCCCTGAGGCCCTTGCGGGCCAGTAGCACCGGTATCACCCTTGTCACCTTTAGCGCCCGTGTCTCCCTTGGGACCTTGCAAACCCTGCGGCCCTTGAAGACCACGGTCACCTGTGTCGCCTTTAGGACCAGTTGCTCCCGTATCGCCCTTTATGCCTTGCGGCCCAATTTCGCCGCGAGGGCCCTGCGGTCCTTGGATGCCTTGAATGCCCTGCGGCCCACGCTCGCCCTCTTCGCCTACGGGACCCCGAGGGATGCCAAAGGTAAAAGTAACGATGCCATTTGCGGCAACGACTTCACCTGTGGCCTGCATGCCGGCTTCAAGAGTTTCAACAGCAACCTCAGGATCCTGCAAAGATGCCAGCGCAGCATCGACGTAGGTCTTCGCTCCTACTGCGTCCTGAGCCGATTTGGATGCCACCGTTGCAGATTCCGCAGCCTGACTTGCCGACGTGGACGCTGCGCTTGCCGATTCCGATGCAGCGGTCGCTTTTTGAGAAGCCGTCGTAGCCGATTCGGACGCAGCTGTAGCCGACTCCTGGGCTTGTTCCAGAAGCGGATTGATCTTGTTGATTTGCGCGGTACCGGCACTCTCTACAGCAGTGACATTCTTCGTCCCTGCGGAATTAATGTCCCCAATGACATTGGTACCGACACCAATCAGGTATTGGCCGCCCTGCTGAACTGCAGAATTGATGTTTTCAACGGCTTGCTCGCCCGCTTGCGTGGCGCCGCTTACTGCGGCCTGAGCAGCGTCACGCGCTTCTTCTGCAGCCTTCTTAGCCTGCTCGGCAGCGTTTTTTGACGTTTCGGCATTCTGCGCGGAAGTCTCTGCGGAGTTCTTGAAGGTTTCAGCCTGAGCTGCGACATCGAGAATCTCCGTCATCACCTGCTGCGGAGTTTTCTCGCTCGTCACGGGAACGACGAGGGTGCGCTCGGATTGTTCCTTGAGCTGTTGCGTAAGGATCGTAAGTCTATCCAAATTCGTGTTCAGTTGTTCAGGATAGAAGCCGCCGCGATTCGTGTATACAGACGGTTGCAGGTAAGGCGTCGCAGACACGATGACGAGCACGGCATCCTGCGCCAAAGGTGAGACAAGGGTTACCGTGCCGCCGGGGTTGTTGTCCTGATTGTCGTTCAGCGAAACCGAGAATTCGTTCGTTGCAAGCGATGCCTCGTCCTCGCCGCTCAAAGCCACGCGAACGTCAACGTCCTCAGGCTTGAGGAGCTTGAAGGCAAAAGTGAATATCTTTTCGGTGCCAGTTCCGACGTATCGCGGAGACCGTCTAGTTTCAGATGAAAGCGCCATGCGAGACCCCAATGATTTGCAGGAAGTCTCGCATCGGCACTCAAGAGTTTATGGACGCTACTCAGCATTCGGATCTTTGCCGCTGATAAATCCGCGCGTGAAATCAACCGGGTTGTCGACGCTGTATTCGTCACCCGCAACACCGGCCAGATATCCAACAGGCTTCTTTACGCCGCTGAACGGAATACCCGTCATCAAGGTCAATAGGTCAAGCGTGTTGCGTGCTGCGCGTCGGGGATCCGGATCGTACTCTTCGCTAAAGAGCAGAAGGAGTAGGTTCTTAGCGCCCTCGGCTGAGTTCTCGAACAACGACATGACCGGCACACTCACGAGTTTGTCGTTGTACGGATTGTTGCCGAAGAGCATCTTGGACACGTCGCTCACGGCGCCATAGTCGCCCCTAGACATCTTCGTGCCTGTCATATTGATGACGTTTCCAAAGAACGGAAGCATGGCCACCATGTTTTTGTTGACCGATGTGAGCGCAAGCTGAATCCCGTCGACTGCGTCCCAATCATCGTCGTCGCCCGTATCGAACCCGCTGAATGCCTGTGCAATCACTTCGGAAAGGATTGCGGGAATGGCCACAATCATCGCGAAGTCCAAAGCAAAGCGACCGTATTTTCCCGTTGTCTGAGCTCTCGTGTAACTCTCGCGAAGCAGGTTCAGCTGCATGTTGAAGTAGTTGTAGAACACAAGAATGCTGCGCTGAAGCGGGTCGCCTGTTTCCACCCTGGACACGGACTCAGGGTCAAAAGAGGACTGCGTGCGGCGCACTACGCTGTCGGCATAGAACACCGCATCCGCGTCAGCCATGCCTTTTTCCGTAATTGCCTGGTTGTAGGCCGCAAGCCACACGGGGATGTCGATGGTCCGCTGCGCAAGAGTCTGCAGAATGTAAGCCTTCCGCTGCGTCCAGTCGCGCACTTCTTCAACCTTTGTCGGAGCGCGAGAGGAGGCAATTCGGTTGACTTCGTTTTGGTACTCAAAACAGAAATCTTCGAGTCGGCCCTTCATGAAGGTCGATGCTTCCGTCACTCGGGCATACGCAGACTTCGTATCGCGCAAGTATTCCTTCAGACCTTGAGCCGTGTTTCTGGCGCCTACTTCCGACATGGCGATGCTGAATCCTGTGTACTGCTGAAGCACGTTTGCCACGTTGCCTGCCATCAGGCTCATGCCGGCAAGGCCGCGAACCTGATTGAGAATTCGCCCGAAGGCATTCGTGGGCGTTGATATTGTCTGCGTGGCAGAGCGACGCAGCCAAGGCGTAAGCATGTCACTGATGACCTTGGGATCGATGTCGTTCATCAGGTCCGCAAAGCGGCGATCTTTGACGATGCGCTGTACGTTCTTCACAGCCGGCGCCATCATCGCGAACTTCACGACACTCTGGATGTGTGCACCAAGCATGCCGACGTTGAGTACCAACGGCTTGTAGTACTTCTTCTCACGTGCCTTCGACCAACCGGGCTGCGTCACGGGCATCATGTCGCGGTATTCGCTCTGCGACTCAAAAAGATCCTGTTCGATCTGTTTGTCTCGCCCGGCTACAAGCATCGGATCAGTGGCTGCGGGAACGTAGCCGCCACGGTAGATGCCCCATGGAGTTACAACGGGCGAAGCCTGCACTTCGTCGAAGTAGAAGCCGTAGTACCCCTTGAAAGCCTTCTGAGACATGCCCTTGGTTTCTTCGAGCAAATCCCAAACGGCTTGCACAAAGTCCATGTCGTCTTTTGTGATGATGCCTTCGCGCATGGCCCGAGCAAAGAAGCGGTCCCAACGCGCATAGGAGTAGATCACTTCACCGTTTGCCAGTACGACACGATCCGCCCACGAAGCATCTTCACCGCGTCCGCCAATGAGCATCTTCGCCTTGTTCGACTCGTTGCCGATGTGCATCAGCGCGCCGATGAGTTCGGACTTTCGCTCGAACGTGTAGCCAAGCTCCGGGGCCTCGATCTCTCTAACCTCTTCCCATTTCTCTTCCATGGGCTTGATGAGAGCTGCAAATCGTTCCTGGATTTCAGCGTTCTTGACGCGGTATTTGGCTGCGGCGTCGGCAACGGGGCGGAATATGTAGCGCGTAAACGGCCCCAAGTCCTGCCCGTTGTCCATGGCCCGGCACCAGTTCTCGACGCGCATGACAAAGGCTCGAGCCGAGAAGTACAGCTTGCGGTTCTCTTCCTTCTTGGTAGAAGCACGTTCCTGTCCGGGGCGAAAGCGCGTGTTGTCCGTGGACAAGATCGCTTTCTTGAGTGCTTCGATAGCTTGGTCGAGGTCCTGCTTCTTTCCGTCAAGAGTGATTTGGCGCGCGTCTCGAGCCAGTTTGACAAGCGCCTGGACATCGTCGACCACTCCGATGAATTCTGCGACAGACAGCATCGACGGATCGCGTCCGGGGCTAAAGGGATGCCGGTCTATGAACGACTTCAGGCCCTCGAAGATTTCCGGATCGTACTGCTTGACCTTCTTCAGGATTTCCTCGACGGCATCGTCTACGTTCTCTGTCGCCTTGCCCATGTTGCGATTCGTGAGCACCGCGCGAGCAACGGCCATGATGTTTGTGTCGTATCGGGCGGCAAGCTTCTTGTCGGACTTGAATGCAAGGTTGCGCAGCTCTTTGAGGCGTTCGCGCTTATCTTCAGCCTCGAACACAAGGCGCGCGGCTTCATGGTTAACAATCTGCTGACGCTTGAAGTTGGCGGCGGCCTCAAGATCTCCCTTGCGGAACGCCTCCAGAGCACGGCGTGCAGCACGCCCTTCCGCAGAAAGGAAAGTCGCGACCTTCGCTTTGCCGATTCGCGTGCGGTCCACGAGAGCCATTGCCGCCTGCCGTGCCGCGGCCAAGTAAACGCGCGAACGCGCCTCCTTGTCGTTGATAAGGTACTTGAGCTCGGTGGCAACCATACGGCCGCGGGCTTCGTTGTGAAGCGCTTTAGATACGGCCTTGTCACGCTTGACGGGATCAAAAAGTTCGCCGTACTTCTTCAGACATTCTGCCGTTGTCTGCTCTTCAATGACTCTTTCCTTATCGGCAACACGCAGAAGGCCATTAAGAAACGTCCGATCGGAGCGGAAGTTGGCAAACGGACGAAGCAGTTCGCGGGAGACCTTCACATCAACCCCGCCGTCTTTGAGCACACCTGCCTTTCGTAGAGTTTCGATCTGCCCGGCCTCAAGCAAGCCATCGAGAGAATTCGGATCAATGCGGGCATCAAACGCAATACCCGGACGATCCGAGGATTGCAGAATGTTGAGAGCCGTGAATTCGCGGCTTTTCATGAGTCTGGCTTCCACGCGTTCGCGCGTATTCTTGCGAATCTCTTCGGCGCGAGCCTGCATCTCCTTGAGGACCTTGCTTCGTGCGTTCGAGTACCAGCGCTCGTCTTTTGCCTGTGCTTTTACAAGCAGTTCTGCACCGGACTGAACCGCGTCGTCGTGCTCTGCTGCGTATTCCCGCCATTCGTCGTCGCTCATGCCATCAGGCTTTGTTTCGAAAAGCGGCGTCAGGCTCTGGGCCTGTTCGTTCTGCTCAACGGCTGCTTCGCCCGCAACCATGCGGTCAAGCACGCGTCGGACTTCTTCGGAGAACATCGGGAGCTCTTCGCCTGTTTCCTGACGGTAGCGAGTCTGCGTACCTTCAACTACGCCGGCCATAAAAGTGCGGTAGGCGTCGCGAATGAACTTACCCAGAGTGCGGAAGAACTTCTTTAAGCCGACAGGAGCCTTGGCTTCGGCAAGATACTGCTCAGTCCAAGATGCAAAGCGTTCGTGGTACTTGCGCTGACCGTCAAAGCCCAAGGCGTCCCAGGCCGCAACGTCGGCCACACCAAATTCCTTGAATAGAGCCTGGACGTCTTCGGTCACAGATGCGGGAGCGTTGCCTTGACGCACGACGTCGATCAGGGTCTCCATGTACCAATGGCCGATCTCGTGCGAGAAGGTCGAGAGGTTTGCGTTGGGCGTCAATGTGATGCGGTTCTCGGCAGGCGCGTAGGATCCGAGAACGCCAGGACCGTTGTGCTGATTAAGTTCCGGCTCTTCATAGTAGACGCCTCCTTCCTGTCCTTGCGCAGCATCAACTTCATCGAACAGATGCCTGCCATCTGCTCGTATGTAAGGATTGACCCCATCCAGGAACTCTGTTAGAGTGACATCAAAGCCCGATGGTCCATCACTGGCCGAGTAGTCTTGCCGGTGACTTACCGCAGTATTCCCAGAGGGCGAAAGGCCGCCATCCGGTTGAGTGATCTCAATGGGCGGCCTTTCAATTTTTTCAAGGTAAATCCCATCGATGCTGTGAACCGCGGAACGGTCTCCGCTTCTGTAGTCCTTAACGACAAGCTCAACACGCCAGAGCTCGTTATCGAACAAGACCGGGCTTGCAAATTTATGCACCCCTTTAACGTGTTTGTCGATTTCGTAGCTTTCCTTCCCCGCTACCTTGATCTTCTTGCCTGTAGCAAAGCTCTCTACAAAGATGGCTTCCCGAGCAATTCTCTCAATGTCCCTGACTACGTTGGCAAACAGTAATTCCTTGTTTGATCCTATCTTCCCCGCTGACTTTTTCATGTCAGAGCGAGAAGCGGTCAGCACAAAGCCAGAGCTTTCGTTTCTAACCCCTTGGCTCAGAATTTTCGTTCCCTGCTCGATCGCTTGAGCTCTCTCGAGCGGGGCGTTCTCAATTTCGATTGCACGCAGTCTCGTCTCAGGATCGAAGCTCTTTGGCCCCATGTGCCACTCTTTCCCCTGAGTGATAGGCATGTTGAATCTGTTTCCGGAGGGACCGGCGTCACTCACAGAAACACTCACCCCATAACGGCCGACCGCCTTTTGCACGGGCATTTCCAAACGTTTGGCAAGGTTGCTCATCACAGCGCCCGCAAAACGAGCCTGCGTGCGAGCTTCTCTCGGTGAGAATCCGGCTTGTGTCAAGCTATCTGCAATGCCGTTGACGTATTTATCCCGAGCATCGCGATCCGCTTGGTGTCTCTGCTCGCGAGCGATACGGAGGGCTTTTCGCTGCTCTTCCTTTTGTTCGGGTGTGAGCATTGTGTCGTTTTCAACTTTGAGCTCTTCCGGATCCGCAATCTGCTCGTCCGGGTTGATTGCGTACCGAACGGCTGCGCGGCGCATTTGTTTAACGGACTTTTCGAGGTTGTCGGCCTCGACCTGAGAAAGGTCATTCTCGTTCAAGCGCATGTGCGGCACGAGCTTCTGGCCGAACTCGGACTGAGCAAGTCGTGCGGCAAAGTCGCCTGTGCTCATTGTCACGTCGATACCATTTACCGCTGCCGCATCCACCTTCTGAGACAAGCCGGGGGCTACCTGATCAAGATCCTCGGGACGAACACCAGACTCAACCATCACCTGTCGGAAGGCATAGCCGTCGACGTAGATCGTGCCTGCTCCGGCATCCTGCGCAACGCCGTCGATCAATTCTTTCGTGGCGCCAGGCGAGAGATTCGCGCCGTTCAGCTGCGCAACCTCTTGCGTGAGGTTCTCGAAGAACTCACGAGTTTGGTTTGCGCGGTTGATCTTGGAAACATGGTTGACCATAACCGGACCGACGCTCAGGGCGCCGAGCACGGCAGAGCCCTTCAGGGTCATTTCGCCGACTTCGAGCACACGGTCGATGGCCTCATCCATCGAGATGCCCTTGGCGCCAGTCTCACCCCAGACGCGACCGACTTCTTCGCCCACAATCGAGGTAACCTCTTGCGCCGCCTCGGTAATCACCTCTTGGCCAACGCCCATTGTGTACAGGCGCGCAACATCCATGATTGCTCGGCGCAGCGTCGGACGCTCAAGAGCCGCCACGGACCTACTGGTAAATAGAGAATTGAGGGATTTCGCAATAGGACTGAAGGCCTTCCCGAGCACACTCACGCCGCCCATTTCGATCAAGGCGTTGACCGCACCCACAGAGCCCGCAATCTGTACGGCCTTCTCGTACGGCACGCCCTGATCGATGAGAGTCTTTAGGGTAAGGCCGCCTTCAACCTTGCGTGTGCCTTCTGTGCCGGCACCGAGGGCCACGCCGCCCAAAAGGATGGGTACAGAGACGGGAGCCGCACCGACGGCCATGGCGCCTGTGGCCAAAGCGCCGCCAGCAACTGCGCCTTCAGAGCCGCCGAGCATTGTCGAGAGCATCGTGCCGACAATCTGCGCGGCGTTGTAGAAAGCGCCATCCGAGTCATTGCCCGCAAGTTGTTCGAGCTCCTTGTCGATCTCTTCGTCGCGTTTTCTGAACTCGTCGTTGAGAAGAGTCTGGTTGTTGCCGGCTTCTGCCCACATCTGGCCTTGCTGACCAATCAACCAACCCGCTTGCGCACCGCGTCCGATCTGCGAGGAATTCATCATCGGGCGGATGCGTTCATCAAGCGCAGCGTCTCCCGTAGTTTCTTCCGTATCCCAGTACTTCGCATTGGGTTGGGCATCAACAGGTTCATTCGGATTTGAAGAGTAGCGAGAACCGATCTTGCGGAACCCTTCCTCAATGCGCGAAAGCACCCCAAGATCATCCTTGAAGATCGGCGCATCTTTTTGGTTTTCGGCGAAATACCTGGCTAATGCCGGCGACTGCGTCAATACTTCGTCCGCGTCATCGCGGTTTGCCTGCGCAAAGAGCGTGTCGTAGTTGATCTCAGCGGCCGTGCGCGTGGTGCCGTAACGCTCGGAAAGGTCTCTTACTTTGGCGGCCTTCATGGCGTCGCCGCCAACCAAGGCACCCGCAGAGAGACGTCGCTCGGCCTGCATTTCATCAATCACAGAAAAGGCAGGATTGCTGTTGCTTTCTTCCTCTTGCTGAGCGGATTCGAGTTGCTTTGTGTACGCCTGCATCTGTGCGCCTGTTTGCTCCTGGCGCTGTTTCTGCTCTGCCACGAGTTCGTCAATGGCCTCAAAGGCGGGGTTAAGGTTCTCTTCCATTACTTTTGTCCAAAAGCAAGCTTTTCTGCGGTACGGTTGATGAGTTCTTGCGTGAGCTTTGCGCCCGTTTGACGGCAAGCTTCTCGTGCGAGTACTTCAGCCTGGCGCATGATGTCGGGCGGCAAGCCGTAGCCGTTTGCGATTTGGCGTGCGTAAAGCGCCTGCTGCGCCGTTACCTTCTGCGTGATACCGTTGCGGCGAAGAATTTCGTTGAGTTCTTCGTCTGTGGCGTCGCCTGCAAAATCAGCTGCTGCCAGGGCTTCCCCTGCACTTACTCCATCCCTGCGTTTATTGATGAGCTGGTAGCCGCGATCCGCACCAATCCATGCGTCTTCCTTACCGAGCACGCGGTCAATGAGCATGTCGGACGTTGCCTTGTCAATAAAGCCCTTTGGGCGTGAAAGCTTTGCTTCATCCCAGAGCGTTGTAGCCGCCGAGATAATTTCTTTTCTGTGCTTCCTGAGCGCTTTATCCGCATCAATGCGGAGTTTGAGGTCTTTTTCGAAGGCATCCCACGAGGCGTCCCCCATCTTCCCCTGAAGCTTCAGCAGATCGTTCTGATCTTTCTTCGTCAGGCTCGATGCGTACTCATTAAGATCAAGTTCGGCGAATTGCGTCGGGTTCTCTAGCATCATGTCCATCAGGTCTTTCAAAACCTTTTGATCAGACTCTGATCGGCGGCGTGGATTTTTGAGTTTCTGATATTGCGCGGGATCCAATTCTTTGATCTGTTGCATCAGCGTATCTGGCGGCTCATCTCCGGCGTCAACGCAGTTCCAGTACTGCCTCAAAGCTTCCTTGAGTTCTGCCTTATGAATTGCATCCTGCCGAGCTGCGAGCTTATTGATGCGGAATGCCACCTTTTCGCGCAGATCTTCGTCCTCAATCGCGTAAACGTGCTTCATGAGATCGGATCGATCTTTGTAGGCGTTGAGCATCTTCGGTGCCAGATCGTCAGCTCTCTGCGTGGTCTTGCCGGCTTTGATCAAATCCTTGGCCTTGGCAATCTGCTCCGAGCTCATTTCGCCTCGGTTTGCCGAAAGCCATTGCGAAGCGGCATCGGGATCGCCCCTGTCGATGTATCCCTCAATGGCAATCTGATGCATCTTGCCGACCGTCTCGAATCTATCAACGGGCAGCCCGCTTTTGTTCGCGAGGTTTTGGAGTTCTGAACGCAACACGGCAAAGCCCGACTGCATGCGTTCAAGATCGCCTGACTGAATGTCATCCTGCGCCATCTTGATCGTCGAAGCGCTTACAGCCTTGTCTCGCACCTTTTGCTGATTGATCATGTGCGTCTGCAGGCGTGCTCCGTTTTGCTGATATGCAACCTCGGCAAACTGCTCGTAGTACTTACGCGCGGCGGCGGTCTTCAAGGCACTGCGCTGGCCGTCAATAACCTCTTTGGCCTTAAGCTGATATTCGTCTACAAGACTCTTGCCGTCGGGTCGGTTCAACGCGTTTTCGCCCAAGAGATTTCCCCAACCGTTCTCCTGGTTGGTCTCAAGATCGGAAAGCTGTTGCCGCGTCTTGTTGATCGCGTCCTTTGCGTTGGTACGATCTATCTCGTCTTGCCACTGGTCGATAAAACCAGTCACCTCCTTGGTCATGCCGCCGACAACTTTGTCGAGACCGTACTGCGTTTCGGGCGCTTCGTGAAGCCCGCCAAGGCCGTTCGTTGGACCGATGGCTACCTTCTGGCCATACGGATTCGGTACTGTGATTCCTGCCATTTAGAACCCCGAATTGCTGAATGCCGTGCTAAAGGAGCTAAAGTCGCTGCCGCCGCCCATTCCTGACGTGGCCGAGCCGCTGCCAAACAGGTTCTTGAGGCTGCTGCCGAATTCCGCGTAGTCCTGTGGGCTTGCTGTCGCCCCTTCACTTTTGCCGCTATCGGCCTTCCCCATTGACGTGAGTGATCCAACCAAATTCGTAATGGCTGCCGCCCACGGGCTGATGCCTTTGGCTGCGACGTCATAGCTCAGCGCCTTGTTGGAATAGTCAACTGCAGAGCGCCGATAGCCCCACGATTGCGCCACAGAATTTGCTATTACCTGATTGATCTGCATCTCTTTTGAGATGTCAATCGACGCAAGCACCTCGGCTGAAGAGCCGGAACCTCCGACACGAACTCCTCCTGCAGCCTGCCGCACGCGAGCCGCGGACTTCGTTTGTCCTGCTTGGTAACCGATGGCGGCCGCTTGGTTGAGTCCGGCCCGCTTTGCGTCGTCAGCCGCAGAGTGGTAGCTCTGGGACTGCAGGCGCATGATGTCGGCCTGCATCTGAAGCGAGCGCTTTTCGTTTCGAGCTTGACGGTAGGCAAGAAATGGGCCAAGCGCCGTATTGACTGCCGAATACCCCACCTTAAAGCCCGTGCCAAAGCCGCCGGGGATCATGCTCATCCCTTCAGCGTTTGCTTCGATTGCGTCAGACGTGTTGCCCGTACCCGTGGCTTGGCCCTGTGTCTGCGCGTAGCTTGATGGATAAAAGAATTGATTGCTCGCCATTTCTGCGGACACCCTCATAGATCTTGGCATGAGGGTATCCTGCAGATTCGAGGCTTTATGGACGCACTAAGTGCTCACGGTAAGCACGGCGCTTTGGATGGTCAAAGGCAGAGGATCTCGCTGGCGCACGCAGATTGTTCCGCTATCCTGCCATGCAGGAAAGAGCCTAAGCTCAAGCTCGCCCGTGAAGAGAGCCGGCGGACTACCGGGCGCCTCGGTCGTGCGCTGCTTGTACTCCGCAAGGTCGGATTCGTCGAAAGACGGTCCTGCAAAGATGCCTGAGCTCTTATGGACGCGAAGGTACATCTGCGTGACATTTTTCATGCGACCGCTACCCATACCGGTATCCTGCATAATCACAGGCAAAGTCTGCGCGTCTGATGTGTACGGAAGCCCCACAGCTACCTTGCTTGCGGCAACGTCAAGCACAACTTTGCCATCGGTCACAACCTGCTGCGGCATTACGGCGCCATCGGCAAGAATCGATACCGTCTTGCCCTCAAGCCAGTCAAGCCCTGAAATCGTCGTCGCTGGGTCGCCTTCGTAGACCGCACCGGAATCGACATAGAAAGAATCTTCAATTTCCTGCACGGACTGCGTGGCCATGCGCTCGACATAGCGGCGCGTCTGTCCGTTGACTTCGCGGCGCACAACGACGTACAGGTGATCCTCGTCGCCCTCTTCAACGGACGCCACAGATTCAAAGACGCCATCTGTGACAAGCTGAGACCAAGCGTTGACTTCCTGCTCAGGGATATAGGTTTGTGCCAAGAGCGACCCATCCGAGCTCACGAACCAGACAATCGGAATCGGCGCGCGCGACAATGCCGAATCCTTGATCGTCTTGAAGTCAAAAAGGTGCGAAGAGCGCAGGCACAAGTCGCTCGAAACATAGCCGCCGGCCGCGTACTGATAGGCAAGCTCTCGCACATGTCCGCCGCGAGCCGCGCAGTAGATCGCAGAGTTATTGAGGATCTGCGGCATAACTCGAGAGGCGCCTTCGTTACTCTGGGGCTTCGCGGTAATTGAGTCCGGCGTGATGACAGAGCCGTCCTGCGGGCTAATGCGAAATCCCATTCCGACCGTCAAAAGGAGCAGATTCGAAAGGCTCACGACGTGTTGAATGGCATTGAATTCACGACTTGCAATCTGGAAGCTGATGCGGTCGTCCGACCTGTACGGAAGGCTGTAGGACATGTCGCTTTCCGTTCCGCTCTTGGTCATCAAGACACGCTGCGGATCCTCGGCAAGCCCGGCAAAAATGCGGCGCTGTTCATAGTAGCCAACGGCACGCGGCCAGTTGCTTTCGCCAAAAGGTTCATCAAAACGACGGATCGTCACATCGGTTTTAGGAGTGATGTTGTCATCAATGATCTCCGGCGTTTCGCTGTCACCAATGTACCCGTACAAACCGCCCTGACATTTGTAGAAGCGATAGAACGCAGCGCCTTCGACCGCGTTGCACGAAATCTTGACCGTGGTACCGTAGCTGTAAAGATTGGCCACAACCTCAACAGCTTCGCTTGCCTCGCTTTCCTCGGACTTGTCCTCATTGAGGCACGAAACACGGTACTTCATCGTGTACTTGTCGGCATTCGGATCGTCTGCCGCCGTCGTGACGCGCTCAGCTTTAACCCCTGTCGGCGTGGTGAGCTTCGTGTTGATTTGCACCGTCTGAATGCGCCAGTCGCGGGCACCGTATCGACGCAGTTCTGTCGGCGGATACTTTTCCGAACAGAAGGTCACGATGTCTCCTGACTGAACATAGACAAGGTCAAACAGATCTTCTGCCGCCCAGGGCGTTTCGATCTTGTAGTGCGTTTCGTCGTCGTTGACAAGAGTGGCGCCATAGCTGTGAAACTTCGCGTACTTATCTCCAAGCTCCACGATCATGGTTTGACCGGCAGAGTAAGTAAACGGAATCAGACGCACGGGCTTGTCTTCAATATCGCATTCGCTTACGAACTCGAAGCCGGGACGATTTCGAATTGGCCCCTGCGGCAAGCACAAAAAGTTCTGGCATTTCGCAAGACCGTTCTGATAGCGCGTGTCATCCTTTCGCCCGTACATATCGGGGCTGATTTCTCCGCCTGCATAAGAGAGCTGCACAACCTTAGTCAATGCCATAGGTCACTCCCAAGTCGTTCGGAATTCTGGCGTCGCCCAACAGGTCGCTGCGATAACTTTTCATTTGATCGCTCTGGATTGCGTCACGCTGCATGCAATCTTTCAGAAGCGTGAGGTAGATCTTCAGATGTTCCTCGGCCATCTGCGCGCCGCTCGATCCCGTGATCATGGCGCCCGCAAGCTTTGAGGCAAGCAGATGCGCCAGAGCATCGGCAAAGTCGGACGGCAAAAGCTCGGCGTCGGTTTCCGTGGACGTGTACTCGATCCATGACAATGGCACATCCGTACAGATAGCCATGATCTTTCCCACGCGCATCACTTGATAGGACCGAAGTCGGTGCCCGCCTTCATCGTGTACGCTGTGCAGTTCCGCGCAATCGGAAGGCACGGCGTACGCATTGCGGAATCCAAGAGGCTTATCCGCAAGCTTTGCTACCTCTTTTCGGATCGTCGCAAATGTCCAGGCATAGGCACGCAAAATCTGGCCGAGCGCAATCGGATAGAAGCGTGCGCAGTGGTCGGCCTGAGGCGAACCTTCGGGCGGATCAATCGAAGTTACGGTCGCTCGGTCACCAAGGTAGGCCAAGGCTTTGTTGCAGATATCGACGGCTGTGGCCATCCTTTTCTCCTATAAAAAACGGGAACCCCTCAGGATTCCCGTGGCACCGCAGAGCCGAGGCCCTGCGGCGAGATGAGGGATCACCTCCTTCTCTTAGGCGGCGTAGTTCGGATTGGCTTCGTAGTCGCCAATACGCTTGCCGCGCGGCGAATCAACCTGCAGCGTGAAGCCGGCGTTCACGGTACCCGAGAGCGTGGCGCTCGAGGTGGCCTTGTACACAAGCTTCAGATACTGCGGCAGGCCCTGCGGTACGGCGATGTTCACGCCGCCGCCAATCGTGAGATCCGTCACCGGATAGGTCACGATGTCTGCCCAATCGTCGTCTTCCCCGTTGTCGTCGGACCCCTGAAGCGTCACGGTTGCAAGGTTCGTCACAGCGGTTTCGTTGCGCACGAAGATGTAGCCGATGCCCTCAGCGATGCCGGCTTTCTTGATGTCCAGGACCTCCGAGTCGGCGGAGGCGCCGCTCAGAACCTGAGACTTGGAAAACATCGAAAGATGATCAACACGCATTTGTCTTTTCCTCCTTAGGCGACCTTCGCTTCGGTAAGCGAAATGGCGTCGTCGGCTTCCATCGGGATCTGGAAGAAGTTGGTCGTGAACTGCTCGGCGGCTTCGACGATCTTCACAGCGCTGGAGCTCTTGTCGAGAGCGATGGTTTCGAGAGCCGTAAAGACTTCGGTCGGCATGAGCATGACGAGGTTCTTGCGCAGGTTCGCCGGAATGCGGTTCTTCGCAACGATCATCCGCTTCAAAAGACCGTCGCCCGTCAGGTCAACTTCGCCGTCCTTGATCGGGATGTTGCAGATGCGAGCACAGCCGCGCCAGTCCATGAGGGCCGCACCGGGCATCCACTTGTAGTGGTCGCGGTAGGCTTCCATGTAGCCCTTGCCGTCGGGAGCTTCGACCGTAACCTGGCCCTTGTCGGTGTGAACCAGACCGTAGCGGCTTCCCTTCGGATACAGGCCGATAAACTGGTCCTTGTTCACAATGAAGATCGACGTGTAGCCATCAGGAGTGTTGGTGTAGGTCGAGTCGATTGCGCTGATGCAGTTGCGAGAGCAAGGCACCTTCTTGGCAAGCGTGTTGTAGCGCGTTGCCAAGCCCGTGAACTTGCGGATGTCCTTGTCGTTGTCGCCGTAGTAGAAGGCGGCGGCCACGGCATTGGCCACACCCTGCAGAGACGCCTGCTGTTCGGACAGGCGGAATGCGTAGGTGTTGCCGTTCAGGTTCGCAAGATCGATGTCGACCTCGGCGTACATTTCAACGTTCGAAGTCACGTCGACCACAGAAGCGGTCGTGCTCTTCGTCGGCTGAACGCCTTCGTAGAGGCCGCGCCACGTCGGTTCGGGAATGCCCGTGCGAAGGCTGTGCTTATGGCCTTCGGTCATGTTGCATTCCTGCCAACGGATGTGGCGAAGGATTGCGTTGTTCTGTGCAAGAACTTCTGCAATCGGAGCGATATCACCATTGGCGTCGAGGCGAGAGGCGACGTCGACCAAGGTGGGGTTCTGTCCAATAACTGCCATATTTACCTCAGTTCATCTTGGAGTTGTTGAAGAATTTGGCAAGGTCGTACCTGTTGCCTGATGCGCCGCTCGAGCGAGGAGAGATGTCGTCCGAGAGCATCTGCGAGAGCTGATAGAACATCCGGATCATGCCCGGGTGAGCATCAAGCCCAAGTCGGTTCAGTACCTCACGGCATTCAGCCGGGCAGTACTTTTCATAGGCAAGCTTGGCCTGTGCAATCGTCTGCTTGGCACGCACACCGCCGAGCTCTTTGTCGGCCACGAATGCCTTGAGGTTCTCCTGCTTGAGCGCCTGAATTTGCTTGTTCTGAGCCTCTTCAAGCACGGGAGTCATACGGTTGATGATCGTGGCAAAGGCCTTCTGGCTTAAGCCAAGATCCTTGCATACGCCGGCTAAACCTTCTGCCGTCGTTTCGTCAACCTCGTAGCCCTCGGGAAGTTCAAAGCCCTGATCGCTGTAGCCCTTTTCAGGAGCACCGAGCCACTCATTGGCCTGCTCTGGCTGCTTGTCTTCCGTGGCAACCTGCGTGGTTTGTTCAGCAGGAGCAGGATCGCCCATGCTCACAGGAGTTTCAGTCTGGGCAGACTCCTGCGGCGCGGGATTTGCGTCGACAGGAGCCGCGGGGGTTTCGGTTGTCGGTGCGGGCGTACCCACATCTACTGCTTCGGTCATTCGTGGTCCTCAAAGTGCCCGGAAAGCTTTGCGGCTTTTATGCGAGCTTTAATCTGCAGTCCAATGTCCCGACGCGCAGACATGGCCATCATGGTCATGCCGTCGGTCGAGGTGCAGGATTCATCCACGCCGCAGAGCTCAAGAATCCAGTTGATAACTGTCTTACCTGACTCTGTTTTTGCGATGGTCACCAGAGCGTTGTCGATGCGCTTTGCTTCGAGCTCTCGTTCTCGATCACGCTCTTCTGCCTCCGCAATTTCGTCGTAGATGCCTACGTTTGCAGGAAGTGTTTCATCGAAGCCTTCGGGTTTATGGACGGAAGGCTTCATACGGTGATGTCCTGTCCGTTATCGATCTCTCGCAAGCCGGCGGAATCTGCCGCCTGTCCGAGATCCTTAAGGGTTGTTGCGCTCTGTGCTGCCATGGCCTGCTGCTGCATGGCGGCCTGATCTTCGGCGCGTTGCTGGCGGATCAGCGCAATCTGCTGACCGCTGACAATCATCGAAGGCGGGACGTTGTTCATGTCGGCAAGAAGATCAACTGCCTTGTCCGCGTCAAGCTTGTCGAGCACGTCCGGTTTCAGTTGGGCGATGACCCCGATTTGCTGCACCGTGTTGAGAATGCCGTTCACAGACGACGCTTTCTGCTGTTCAGCAAGCACGGAGATGTACTCAATGCTAAGAGGCTTTCCATGCAGCGCTTCCGGTGCTGGCGGAACCTGATTCTTTTCAACCATCAACGCAAACGCGTTGCTCACAAGCGGATCCAGAAGTTCTGTGTGCAGGCGCTCAAGGATCGGCCCCATGACCATGATCTTTTCTTGGTTGAGTGCTTCGATCTCAGTGGCCGTGCGGTCTGCTACCTGCGTGGCCTCAATCATCTGGAAGATGTTGACCTTGAAGTATCGCTGAATCTCCTGCCGGCGGCGCTCGATCAGCGCGTCGATCAATGCGGGATCGGCTTTAACCTCCCACGCCGTGCGAATGCTTTCGTTGTCGCCGGGGTCCACAGGAATACGTCCGCCTGGACGATACATATCCAAGAAAGCGCGGTGCTTTGTCGGGAACTGAACGGGAGGATTAGTGATGTAATCCGTCATCGTCGCCAAGCGATTGTGTAATCTCTGCAGGCTCTTGCTGGCAGACAGCGCCTTGGCGCCCGGACCACGTCCATAGACAGAGCCCCCCGTCACAAGCCAACGCGGACAAAGAGCGGGAAATTCATCAAAGCCCGACTCTTCAAGAGGAGGATCACTATCGCGGCCTTCCTCCCAGTAAACGCTTGCATACGGCTTGTTGAGTTTGTCGCGCTTGAAGATGTCTCGCTCCATGCGCGGCACGATGGCTTGAATCACCGTCTTGCGTTCAAAGGGATTTGTGCGCATCAGCGACTTGACGTCGTTGCTCACGCGGTCATAACCGAAGCGCTGAACCATCTGTTTCGCGGTCATCGAGAACTTACGGAACAAGGTATCGACGCGGCCATACGGGTCAGATCCGAGCCAATATTCGCCGCACGACAGGTTCAGCATATCGATCACATTGTCAGGATGTCCCTGGATGATCGAGCACGCCGTCCCAAAAGTTGTGAGCTCAAGGTAGGAGCGGTGCAGAGAGTTGTAGACCTCGCTCTTTGCAAAGCGCATCAGGAATCGTTGTTGCAGATCCGAAAGCCAAAACTCCACATCCGGCTGCGCATCGAGTTCCGGATCCATCGTGGTTAAGCGAAGCCACGGACGCGAAGGTGAAGACAGACCGGACAACAATCCTGCGGCCATGATGTCTGCGGCTTCTGCCGCTTCTGCGTCGTACAGACGCTGATAGCGCTTGCCGCCATCCCACGGAGCTTCACCTTCAAAGCACCCGAGATCAGGGACTTCGTAGTCGCGAATGTCGCGCCACAAGGTTTCCCAACCGGACCGCTCTTTTTTCAGTCCGGCAAAGATCTGATTGAGCTGCTTAAGATCGACCGGCATTGGTCACTCCGAGCGTGCCTGTGCCCGCGTTGAAAAGTTTGTTGCGCTTAACCCGTCCGCCGGTCAAATCAGTGGGAGCACGGCTCGAGCCCGTGTTTGCATCAAGCAATGCGTCAAGGTCTGGCGTCTTGCCATTGACCTTGTTGCGCTCCTGCTGTTCGAGCTCGTAAGCCTGCTTGCTTGCCTGGTACTGGCGTTCCGCGAGTTCAGACTGCGCCTTGAGCGACTTCTGCTGCGTGAAGTAATTCAGGATGCCTGTCAGTCCGCCGACAAGGCCGCCTGCGATTGTCTGTCCCATGGTCTTAGCCTCCCAACGGCTTGCGCTTATGAAGCTTGAGTTCCTCTTCGGTCACGCCGCCGAGCCCTGTGAGTCCGGTATCCAAGCCCATGCCGCCTTCGACATCGCCGCCCATTCCGGGCAGGTCGGAAATATCGGCATCGGTTCCGTGTTCCTTGCGCTGCGACTGCGAGCGATTTGCTTCGTCACGCTTAGCCTGCGCCTCGTACTGCTTTCGCTGTTCCTCCGCGCGCTTTTCTGCACTGGACTTGCCGCCGAAAACCTTCTTGACAGCCTTAAAGGGATTAACAAGTGAAGATACGAAACCGCCCATTTAGGACTCCTTGGTGCCGTTGATGCGACGCTTCTTTAGATGACGACGCGCAAGATCCGCGTCTGTCGGCTTCCGTTCAGTCATGGAAGTTCCTCAAAAAAGCAACCTGACACCACGGCCTTTCCTCGACTGGAGTTCTGGCCAGTAGTGCTTTGTAAAGGGGAGATCGGACAGGGACAATCCATTGAAACGCTTTGGCGCCGCGAGAGCGTGCCTCCCTTTCTGCACGGAAAAAGAGCTTTCCCGCGAGGACGCCGCCGCGAAGCTTCGGCAGCACGTAGATGACGTCGTTCGTGGCCATCGGCACTTTTGTGTGCTGATGTATGTTCATAAAAACCGACACGTATCCGACGACATCGTCGCCGTCATAAGCGATGATCGCGAACGAGGGCGTATGCTCTTCGTAGAGGGCATAGGCTTCTTCCGAAAGGTCAAAGCCCTGCCCAAGAATGGCGGCCTCGGCATAGGTCTGGTCGAACAGATGCCGGCACCGCTTGAGAAATTCCAATGGAGTAACTGTCTCGAATCTCATGCAAGCATTTTTGCCGCGAAGATTCGGGGTTTATGGACGAGAAAAATGAGAACAATCCTTGCCTTAGCCGCCGTACTTGTCGTCTCCGGGTGTGCCACAACGGTCGACGACTTCGTAGCCCTTACCCCTGATCAGCGCGCGGAGAAAGCCTGTAACAACGTCAACGAATTCAAGCAAGACGCAAAAGAACTTAATGCGATCCTCGTTTCCATTTCACAGACGGAAATGGATCTAGCCCGCGGGTACAAGATTCACAGAACTTGCCGTACTGTGCAGACCCCCGGAAGCGGACAGACGAATTGCTATCAGACATTCAGCGGCATTCAGTGCGATACGGTTACCTACCCCAACTACCAAACGGTTTGCGATGAAATTCCCGTATCCATAAACCCTGAGTTTGAGAGCCAGAAGTTGGAGAAGCTGAAAAAGCTATATCCGGTTCTGAAAGAAAGCCTGGAGAATCGGTACGGAGCGTGCTACCAGGCGGTTCTTCATATGACGCCCGAACAAGCTTTTACTGTCTGGAAGAGCCGCACTAAGCCTTCCTCAACACTTGGGCAATAAACCTCACCGCCTCCAGGCCCGATCAAACTCCGCGTCTGGGTCGTACTGCTCCTGATTGCCGTAGATCTGCTTGGCAAAGTGCCTGTCGATCTTGGGCATGACGGGAGAGGAAAAGGTCAGCGCCAGCGCGTCCGCAAGGTCAGTGGATCTGCCCAGGCGCTCTTTGATCTTGTCTTTCGCCTCGAGGATCTTTAAGCCCTTGTTGTTGAATCCGTAAGTCGGCGCCGAAAGGTCGGCCTGAAGCAACGTGTTCGGCGGAATTGCGCCGCCGGCGCGCAGCCATTCGGCCATGTTCCACCACATTTCAATGCGCCGATTTGCGAACTTGTCGGGCTCGTTCGCGCCACCGCCGAAGGCCACTTCGTTCACGACGAAGCCGAGGTTTGTCAGCGTGTCGACAACGCCGGCACCTTCGCCAATATCGATGAAAACCGCATCAGGCTTGAAGTCAACGATTTGCATGGCGACCTGCTGCGCCACGGCCACCTTGTCAAACTTGCGGATGATGACCGGCTCGAAAGCCACAAGCCCTTGGCGCTTGAAAATAACGGAACTGTCAGAACCGAAACGCGCGACGTCGACGCCCATGATTCGAGGAGCCGAGGCGTACTGATGCTCGCGGTACTGGCGGGTTGCAGCTTCTCGCACAAGGTCAATAGGAATGAGCGCATTGTCTGCCGCGGCATTGAAGTCGCACAAGAACTCCTGACGGAATTCGTTCTCGCTCATTTCGTTTTTAAGCGATTCCAATTCCTTTTCGGGGATGACCTTGGTCTGATCAACGCTGTAAAGCATGGCTATCCAGTCATCGTCGCCTCTGCTCATAAGTTCGAGCGCCTTGTCGTATGTCTGCGAAAAGAGGTTGACTCCCTTTGGCGTGCCGATGAAAACGGCCCAGCCATTGCGGTCGGAGAGAGCCGGGCGAATGATTTCGCCCCAGACTTCGGGCTTCATCTGCGCTACCTCGTCTAGCACAACGCCGTCAAAATACAGTCCTCGAAGCGCGTCCGGGTTATCGGCGCCAAAGATGCGAATCGTCGAGCCGTTCGGCAGCCTGATCGAGAGCTCCCCTTCGTTGACCTTTAGGTCGGGAATCGGCGCAGTGTAGTGCTTGAGGTATGCCCAGGCAATCGCCTTTGCTTGAATGCGGAAAGGTGCGATATAGGCATAAAAGCCGCGATCCTTCGCATCAACGATTGACATCTTGATGAGGTGATTCACGGCCAGGACAGTCTTTCCCATGCGTCGATGAGCCACAAGTACCGAGAAGCGATGATTCTCAAGCTGATGGTGGATCTCGCTTT
>ERZ1034710.213-NODE-213-length-22257-cov-12.885191_pt1 | contig 22257 bp, 16 predicted proteins | sample MGYA00520597_ERZ1034710 | MGnify/ENA primary metagenome ERZ1034710 (study PRJEB33766, sample SAMN09781714) | gut metagenome | biome: gut microbiome | host: Homo sapiens | place: Madagascar | study: EMG produced TPA metagenomics assembly of the PRJNA485056 data... | reverse complement strand
ACCTCCTGCACTGCAAGCAGACTTTTATCTCGCAGTTGAAAAGCGGAGCCTTGGGGGCGAGAACCATTGACGAGGGAGCAATGGACGAGAAATCGGGCATGAATTTTTCCGAGTACATGGCCATCCTTTCCGGCAACACCGACCTGCTCGACAAGGCGAAGCTGGAAAAGAAGATTGCATCCTTGGAGGGTGAGCGCAAGTCGTTCAGCAAGGGCAAGCGTGATTCGGAACTAAAACTGAAGTCAAAGTTAGAAGAGTTGGACGGCAATCAGGCAATACTCAAAGACATGACAGCAGACTATGACAAGTTTATGAGTCAGGCAAAGAAGGACAAGGACGGAAATATACTCAATCTCATCACCCTTAACGGTCTCGAGTCCAATAATCTGGAAGTGATTGGCAAACAGCTTCAAAGGATGGCAAAAACGGAAAGGACAGATGGGAAATATAAGGAAATAGGTGCAATTTATGGTTTCCCCATCAAGGTTGTGAGCGAGACAAGCTTTGAGAGTGGTCTGCCCTTCGTTGATAACCGTTTTGTTGTTGAGGGTCATTACAAGTATCAGTACAACAACGGACATCTCGCCAAGTCGGACCCGATAGCTGCGGCAAACAACTTTGTGAATGCCCTGCAGAAGATACAAGGGTACATAGAACAGTATGATTCAAGATGCAGGACACTGGAGAAAGAGATACCGCAACTGCAGGAAATAGCTTCCAAGGTCTGGAAGAGAGAAGGTGAGCTGAAAAGTCTGAAGACAGAACTGGCAGCATTGGATAGAAAAATACAGTTAGAATTGGCACCACCTGTTCCAGAAAAGGATATAAGTGATAAATCTCAAATAGAAAAAAATACAATCAAATCGAGAGAATTCCACTCTGATACAGTAGTACAACAAGAAAGGAAGGTCCGAATTGGTCTTTAACAGTTCTATTTATAAAGTGGCAAGCAAACTTATTATGAGTTTGTTTGCTACTACTTTTTCTTAATACTGTATAAATTATCTAAACACAGATAGCTCTTCGTTCACGTTTTGATATCAAATAGTAATGAAAACAGCATTTGTTTATACAAAATTTCTGAGATATTAAAGCAATTAGACTTAAATAGTCTTAAATTTGTATTGTGACATTTATATTTTCTGCCATTTCTTGTCTTTTCTCAATAAATTTTCGTATTTTTGCAGTCGGATTGTATAGCCAGACCGCAGTTGTCGCTGTAAGACGAGTTCTTTCATGATAACCGAGTCGGCAGCCTACGCCGTGCTGAGTGTAGTGAAGTCAACCATGACATATCTATACGAAAGCGGGCTTTGGGTGGGAAGACAATCCAGACATAATGGAAGGCGTTTATCGACGCTGTGTTTAAGACTCTCTGTAATCTTGCAAATTCACAGTTAATCATAGTCTTGAATATAGTCAACGGTAGATGTCCCGGGTGTGATTATATCAATCCCGTGGAGACCTGTAAGCATGGATTGTACCCTTTCGGGCGCAGTCTAATGTGTTATATAGGTCTCTTTACGGACATGATTTTCATATCGGCGTGGGCTCTGACGTTGTCTGTTCAACTATGATAGGCAATTGCAAGAGCCTCAGAGGGTGGAATGGACAACAGGACGATTCCACGCTCTTTTTTTCTGTCGCAATTTAACGGATTTCTGTCTAGAAAAAAGTTAGCACCGATATGAAAGTCGATGAATGGACATCAGAAGATGTACACACCTCAGGAGGTGGTGAATTCCCTCCTTGCGCTGGACTTACCTCCAACGCCCTCCCCGAAGCTCAAAGCACTGTTTACGCTGAGAGTTCACAAACAGGGGTGTCCACCAGAAGTGTCCATATATTAAGTAAGCCTAAAATACAAAAAGAGGAAGAATTTCCTCATTGGTATGCTTTACGCACCACCTATGGTAGAGAGAAAAAAGCATACGACTACATGACAGCCAAAGGTATCACGGCTTTCTATCCTACTACAGATACTGTAAAACTTATAAAAGGTAAGCGCAAAGTTGTTACCGAGTCACGTTTACCAAACATCTTCTTCGCCTACGGTACCGAAGAACAACTCAAATCTTTCGTTTACGACAACGTAAACCTCCCATTTCTCCGCTTTTATTATCGCCACGTCCACGTTGGGCACAGAATAGAGAAAATTCCATTGATAGTTCCCGACTATCAGATGGAAAGTCTCAAAATCATCTGTGCTGCCGATGCGGACAATACAATCGTGTCATTAGGAGAAGTGCCTAAGTTCGAAAAAGGCCAGTTGGTAAAGGTTATTGATGGTGTATTCAAAGGGGTGGTTGGAAGAGTTGCACGCTGGCAGGGGCAACAGAGAGTAGGTGTTGTAGTGGACGACTTGGTGACTGTTGTTACGGCGTATGTACCGAGTGCTTTTATAGAAATTATTGTATAGATATATGAAAGAAAGTTTAATGCGTTTTTTATTATTGTTGTTTTCTTCAATGTCTCATGTTAAGGCAAATCGTCATTACATTTATGGTAAAGGCTCAGACAGGCAATTGATGAACATAAAAGTACAACTACTACCTATAATGCGCCTAACCACTTTCGGCATGGCTCTTTGTATGTGTCAACCCTTATTGGCAAAGACCCACTATATCATAGCTTACGACAAATTTGTCGGTAATTATAACAAAGCAGACCAATCTATAGTTCATAGAATCGACCAGTATCTTCAAGAGAAACATTTCTCTGGTTCCGAAGATTATATATCCATATTCGAATATGGATTAGATTGGATTACTCCCAACATGAGTGAGTTTGTAATGCCTTGTAAAGACACGGGCAATCATTCCATCATATGGCGTCACATACCTGGCAATGCTATCGCGTCAATTTTTAACGCATATCAAGACAATAGTTGGCCTATTAGATCTTATCATCTAAGTAGTGGGTCGATGCAGAGTATTGCAAAACAATATTTAGTGTCTGCGGCTGCAAATGTCAAGGAGCATGATTTCGTTGATAAAACATATCTGCTAATGGTTACCGATATGTGGTTTAACGGTAATGATGACTATCGCAAAGAATGGAACAGTGCGGTTGAAGCAGTACCTGTACAATTTGCTCATGGACTTAGAAATCTACAATCTGAGGTGTTTAGACATTTAGCAACCGTAAACGAGGTTTTGCGCTTTATTCCAAGCCAAAATTTCGTATTATCAAACCAAGGAAAATCTCCATATCAGGTTGTTGTTTATGAGGTTCTTGCTAACAACATTCCATCAATACAATCAGTAACGACAATGCCTTCACCATTGCCAATTAAAAGAGTAAGGGGAGGTTTCGAGTTAAGCTTGGATTTATCTACAACAAATAAGTTGTACCAGATATCTGATATAACCATAAAAAATAATAAAGGTAAAACTATAGGCAGGTCAAACAACGGTAAGGTTGATGTAAAGTTTTCATCTTCAGATGTAAGAAGCGGAGACAGTCTATCAGTTCAGATGTCATTAAAGCAGTTAGACGGTATTTACAATGGCATTTTAATCTCTCCAAACAATCCCACACATAGAGGAGGAATGACGTTGAATCAAGTCGTAAAAATTAGTGACGAGGCAAAAGTGTTAGGTCTCATGCCACTTAACGACTGGCTGTGGTGGTGGTATCCTCACGATGTATTCACTGCGGTAATGATATGGGATGTCATCATTATATTGGCATTTATCGCTGTCCTCCTATATTTAGGCTATAGGATATTTATAAATATCAATAGTTACAGTCCATCCAACTCGAATATCAAAATCAAGAAATTATAAATTTAAGCTATGCAATTATCAATAGATTTGGCCAACAGATCTAACCAAGACAAGGTTAATGTTGATTTGCAGTGGTCAATTGAAGTTCAGATACCTAAACCAGGTTATTTGGCACGTGTATTTAGAAGTAGCAATAAGGTGGAGAAAAAAGTACGCCTTGCTGTCACTGATATTAATGTGCCCTCAGATATCGTATGTGATCAATCCAAGTTGTTCTCCATCATTTATAACAACCAAGTGTATGAGCAGAGCAACTTTCCAATAGAAATGGTTATGGAGAGTATGGATTTGCCATTTCAATTGCTCTTCAACCAAAGTGAGATAAAAGACTGTAAGACGCAACAAGATGGAAATCTCAGAAGTTACGATATCAATTTTGTCGTTAAACTGTACGACAGTGAAGGGGATCTTATAGATTCTCATAACGACAAAGTTGAAGTTATATTTCAGCCATTAAGGATACAGCCTCAATTCGAACTTGATTTAGACGAGTCTATACAGTATTCTTCAATTCTTAAACGACAAAGAGTTGGTGTAGTTGCAGCTTGGGTTGATGAAGATTTTTTATATACTCCTGATCAAAATGCAAGAATCACTTTGAAACTGTATCGTAATGGAAAAGAATTATCTGATCTTGTAAGTTTCCAGGAAGGAGAAGTCGGAAAAAACATTAGGATAAAACATGGCAGGCAGAATGTGATAACTCTGCCCTTGATAGTTGATTTTACCACTATCGCTAATCCTATTAGCGATGAAGATAAGTACACTATTGAAGCCTCTGTTGAGCATTCACAAGCATATAGCCCTAATGTCAAACGTACAATTCTGACTCAAGGAAGTTTTGCTCTTAAGAAAGATCAACAAGGAACGGAATTATGTGTGTCGGTTGAAGGAGTCGAACAAGTAAGCAATGGACACACTCTTCATTTGCCTTTGTTTAAATTCCTACCCAAAAGTAGGTTGATAAAGCCATTGAAGATTACACTGAGTAATATAGCCACGGATAATTCCAACAAACACGCAGGAATTTATATTAAAAATTTGACCATAAAATCTGCGTTATCTGATGAGGGTGTAACTATCATTGGCGAGGATGGAGTACAACCACAACGCTTGGTTAATATATCAGGAGCCTCTGCAGAAAAAATGCGAAGTCCCGAAGGATGTTTTATACCAAATGGTATAAATCAAAAAGAAGAATTGGTAATGTCTTTCATGCCAACTTCTATTGTAGATGTTGTTGGATGTAGAAATTATGATTTTGAGATTCAGTCAACTATTAGTTTTGATTACTGGGAAGACCGTGATGGTTTAGGGCAACTTGATGACTCCTTTAAGCAGACATTTAAAATGCCTATATCATGGCATCTTCATCTTGAACCCAACCCTGAATGGTTATGCGTAGACTACGGTTCCTCAGCAATTGTATGTCGCTATGACAAAATACTTGTTGACTTGAAGAAACAAAAAGATGCAATATTCAGAAAGGCAGAAGATGGAAAATTTAGACTAGACAACATAGAGAAAGGAACTTCTTTCCTCTCATCTGACATCATCTTGCATGATGTACGTGAGAATAAGACTTCTTCACTTTGCTCACAGATCAGTGCAGAGGATGATGTCCCGTATCTTGATTTAGCCATCTGCTTGTCTCCGACATCAAGTCTAATTAAAAATGACGTGCGCAAATTACTGCCTTGTTTAAAAATCTTAGTTGGTAATGAACTCCTTCCTCAGAATGCAGACTATACCACATTTCAGTATGCAAGAAGGGATGAAGCTGGCAACATAGGTAAAATAACAGCGGAAGAAGCACTTAAAGCAGAAGAGGAGTCTTGTGTTTTACGTATATCTTCGCTGTTTGAGAATACCTATGCATCGCTGTTTCGGTATTTTATTCAACCTGTGAGCCAAGATAAAAAGATCAACAAACTAGTTCTTACTTATCCGAACACCTACACTCCTGCTCATCTCGCTATGCTTGAAAAAATAGCTAAACGCACTTTTCCAAAAGTCCGTGAAGACTATCTAAGATTTGTCAGTGAGTCAGATGCCGTCGCTGCATACTATTTGCAGAATTGGGATAAATATAATGAGGATGGTGACATTACTCAAGACGAGATTGTATTAGTATACGATATGGGTGCTGGTACACTTGACCTTACATTGTTCAAAAAACAACGTGTTGGAGAAGATAAATTTGATGTAACTATCCTTGGTAAAATAGGAACTGGAAAAGCGGGCAACTATTTAGACTATCTGATTAGTGAAATCATAGCTGAAAAGGTTCCTAATGCAGTTAAGAACAAGCTTACGGTATCAACATCATCGAATATAAATAACGAGATTCGCGAGGAACGTCTAGCATTAAAGACAGAGGTGAAAAACGAAATCAAACCGCTCTTGGACTCTACAAAAAATTCATTATTGAAGTGTGGTGGTGTCAGCTTTAATAGTTCTATCATTTTGGAGGACGAACGTTTTACTCACTTCCTGCAAGATATCACCATTGGCGTATTCAATCAACTTGCAAGTAACAGCAAGCAAAAGAGGCTAAATGTAAATACAATTATACTTTCAGGTAGAAGCTGCCGTCTTGAACCTCTGCAACAGGCTCTCAACGAAGCGCTTGATGAACTGAAATGGAATGCTAAGATTGTTAAGTTTGACAGCAAATCCAACGAGGAAAAAACCGTTGTTGTTGATGGCGCAATGGCCAAAGCATCCCTTTTTAGCTCAGAGTCTTCGCCTGTTAACATTAGATCACGTAGACTCTACGCCTCTTATGGACTGATTTTTCAAAAGCTGGGCGGAAAATACCACTATGTAGAACTTCTGAAAAATGCGGATCTTCCGATGCAAGAAGACACGACACGTCTGAACAGCTTTGACGGTCCAACTGTTATCGTTAAAGGAATTGGAGCAGCTGGAACAATCAAGCTAGTTCAGACATATTTGTCGAAATTAGAAACTGAGAAGGCATATAATGCTGGAGATATGGAATTCATATCCGTAATGGAAGAATATGATGCTTCGGCATTTGGAGGTAAGGCAGAATTGGGTGCTAAACTCATGATTGATTATAAAAATAACATTTCGCTATACATTGATGGAATGGCCTCTCTTGGCAGTACTCCAAAAGGAATCGATCTCGAGAGCGAAATAACTAAGAAAAGTATTTGGCCTGTTACAATTTGAAATTAAAGCAAGATGAACAAAATAATTATTAACATCAAATTTGCAATTGCCGTGATATTAACGACAATGCTATTTGTAGGCACTCATATAGAGGTGTCTGCACAGACTCTTGTGCTTAAGAAAGAAGGTGTGTTTATCACATCGAAAGATACACTTTCATATAAAGATGCTTTTTCACAAAAGCAATCTATTACTTTCAAAAGTATTGATGCTAAGGCTCTACAATTGCCCTCCAGCGCGGTTTTTACCATTACTAGTGGGAAAGATACTATCTTTCAAGCAAATATTAGAGCTTCATTGAGTGAGAACGAAATTAAAAAAAACACAGAAAAGGGCACAATCACTCTTGTAGCTTCAAAAAAATACGAAATTCATATTGGTAATGACTATGTAAAAGAATTAAATAAGGTATCTGGCACCACGAACATTAACGGCAACAAAAAGCTGGCACTCAAAAAAACTAGTGACTCAAATTCCTCAAGCCTTGTAAAATACATAATACTATGTATTGTTATTCTCTTTTTTGCACTCCTTTGTATAGGCGTTGTGTACAAAAAAAAGAAGAGCAAGGGTAAGAAACAGAAGAATCCTACAGAAGATTTAGAAAATATAGAGGAAGCCCACGACGGAGAGGATACAGCTGTAGTTAGTCTTGTAGAAGAAAGCCAACTAAATATACCTGACAATACACAAGACGGCAACAATCCTGTCGAAATCAATCGTTCAAGCGATGTTTTGGTTGAGAATGAAGAGTTAAAACAAAAAAATGAAGCACTATGCAAAATTGTGACGAAAATATGTGAACTTCTCAAGTTGAACAAAAATGTCGACTATGTACTTGTAAATGGTGCTTCTGTAATCTATGACGAAATTAAAGATTTGCAAAACAGTATTTCTGACCAAGAGAATGGCGATGAATCTCATCGCGAAATATACAAGAATTTGCTTGAGGTTTTCAGAAGTGAAGAACACATCGGAAAACTGATGCTAAAAACTTTGGACGAGCAGAAGGGGCAATTTGATCTTGACACATTCAAAAAGTTTGTAAAAATTGTAGAATCAAATTTAAGAAATGCTGATAAAGAGCCAGAACGAATTGATTTTGAAAGTTTGTTGAGAAAGTCAGATAATCAGTATGCTCTTAAAATGAGAGTTTTTGAAATCATGAAGCCTGCAGGGTTGCCAGTATTGGATAGTAACAAAACATTACAGGCTAACTTTGAGGCTATTCAAGCAAAACTTTCGGATAGTTCGAACGAGAGTAATGTGCCTGATTTAGTATCTGAAGCGATTAAGAACGACAAATTATCCGATAAGGATAAACTCGTAGTTGCTCAAAATATTGAAAGTAAAATCAATGCAGCAATAAAGGATACTGCGAAATATTTACCTAATGTTGATAGCTATGAAAATCTGGTCAATGTTATCGCCGAACGTATCCAAGCTCCCAATAGCTATGAGGAGGCAGAAATCAGTACTCAGAAAAAAGATGTAGAAGTTGTTAATAGCATTTTAGGTTCTTCTTTAAAAGCTATAGATAAGCACTCTATGGAGACTGCCGTTTGGAGTTTGGTGGCATCTTTCATCAGCAAGCTAGACCAAGATGTTAATCCTGATAAGGAGTCAATCAAGGAAAGAGTTGGAACGCTCAAAAAGTTTATAGAAGAAGTGAACGAATTTAAAAAAGCCATAGGTGCCGATGCCTTAAGTGACGTCGAAAAATGTGTCAGACAGAAAGAATTGAAGAGAATCCTTGATAGCAACAAAACCATCTCTGATTTAATTCCGGAAGCGTCTGCTGCAGAGAGTACTGAAAGTCTCATCAACAAACTTGTTCGTTGCATTTCTAAAAATAACATTGCTTATGAATTGATTGTAGAGGAACTTAAGAAGCAATTACAGGAGCGTCAAATTCAGTGCAACGAATCAACTAACGATGCCGTCGATTTGTTTGCAAGTTTCGCCAAGGACGTTGCAGAAAAAGAAAAAGAAAATTCCGCAACAATTAAAGCGAAGGACCGTGACATAGCAGAGAAGCAAAATAAGATAGATATACAAGAACAGAGTATCACCAATTTAAATAAGGAACGGTCTGAACTATTAAAGGAAGCTTCTGATTCAGTTGGAAAGCTGCAAAAACTTACAGAAAATGTGAAGTCTCATAACCTGTCTGTTGTTTGCGCATGCTCTGATAGCGAAGAAGATCTCTGCAATAGTATTGATGATAGTCTGTTTGAGGGTATTAATGACTCAATGGATGTACTTGGTGCATACAAGGCTGATGACAATGATTATCCTGTAAAGGTTAAGGCTGATATAGCAGCATTGATTGAACAAGAACTTACAAAAGAAAATAGTGCAATCGCTACAGCCTATCGATACTATGCTTACAGCATGCTGCCATTTATGACAGACGACTCACGTACACATGGTATCGTATTTGAACGTCGCAAAATGATAGCTCTCAAGGAATCTCTTGATGATCTTATGACCCAGTTTGGATTAAAGGTTATTGTACCCTCTCTATTCACTATGGGTGTAGATGAAGCTGATTATGAGGATGTAACAGGAAAAGTATATGCGGATCTGGATAATCTATGCCCAGGATCACGTAATCATGTAGACAACATTGATACTCAAAAGGCTCCGAACAAGATGGTCGTAGACATTCATCTTGTGGGTTATGCTATCAATGGCGACGTCAAGAGAAAACCACAAGTTCTAACTTTCTAAAATAGTTGGTATATATGAAAAAAATATTAATTTGTTTGTTTATTGCATGCATTGGCGTTGTGATTTACAAGAAATTCGTCAGTGATGTTGGTGCCGAAGTTTGGACGCACAATGAGGTCAATGGAAAAATTGAGGCATTCAAGGAGCCAGCAGAGGCGCCTTTGAAGTCAGAGTTGTACATTGATGCTTCAGGAAGTATGAAACCATATTTCTTTGCAACGACCACTACAATGAGCAATTCTATATCTGAATTTCTTAACCTTGACGAGAAGGGTACTGATGTCTATTTTATCGGTTCAAACAAAAAATACAACGGATTAGTAGCTCAGATTATAACAAATGTAAAGAATCAGCCAAACCTAACAAGCACTTCGTTTGATGACTTTTTTATGAGCATGTCTGCTAAGGCTGATTCCACCAATACCATTATATATTTGGTGACGGATGGAATTATGAGCATAAATGGTGTTGATATGAAAACTGCTTTAACCCAAATGATGGGCAAGGTTAAGAACTCATTAAGCAAATCTAATAATATAGCTGCTGCAATTTTTCGCTATGAAAGTGGATATAAAGGGCAATATTGGAATTGCATGAATCATCCCATTGTGCTTAGTAAAGAAATATCACGCCCATACTATATCATCGCTCTTGGCAAAAAGGAAGTTATAAGATGGCTAAGCAAACAAGATGATATTACAGCAAAAGGAGATAATGCGTACTACATGGGAATACATGATTATAAGGCGCACAATATATTAAAACTTGACAAGAGTGGTTCTGCGAAGCTTGAAAAACCTGGAGAAACAATAAAATTGTCAGTAGATCTCCCAGAGTGTTTGTCGTCAATGGACGTAAGCAAAGCTGTTGTAAAAATCAACAATAAGATTGTTAAAGGGATCCCTTTGACTTACTCTGGAGGAAAACTTACTGCCACGCTAGACAAATCAATTGCAGTCCCAGGAGGTCACGTAGAAGTATCTATTGATGTTCCTAACGAAATTCCTACAAAATGGACAACAACATGGAATTGCGATGATGATTTGAAAGGACCGGATGAGACAACTACGTTTGGGCTGTCAGCACTTGTAAAAGGTATGTATAAGGCCTTGGAAAGTGATACCAATATGCTATCAATTACATTCAAATTCAATAAATCAATTTAATAATTTTTAATTCTAAACAATTATGGATATTCTCTATTTCTTGGTGTCCAAAAAGGAATGGACAAATTACCACGAAAACTTCTTCAACACAGAAGGAGGTTTTGCTGCGGGTGTGATAGCAGCATTAATTATTGGCGCATTGATTGCTATCGCATTCTATTTCGGTTGCTGTAATAGTAATAAATCTGCGAAACAAGCCAATATCGCTGTATGGGCTTTAGCTCTATTGTTTAGTGGTGTTGTTGGCTACTTCTATGCTGACTGGCAGATTATTGGCGAGAGCAGTACACATCAAAGTATGTTTGTGAGTGGTTCTTCTTTTTATGAGACCAATGAGAAATACTATATTGAAGAAACCAGTAAAAATCCATCAAATAGCACTCAAGTATCTCTCAATAATACAAAAAATAAAATACAAGAAGACCTTGATAAAGGAAATGATGTTCGTTTCGATTTCGATTTGAACACTGCATTACTTGCGATAGGGTTCTTTTTCCTAACAAGTATTCTCGTGAAACGCTTTACTATAAATGGCAAGAATATCCCATTTATGAAGCCATAACAGGATCAAATATTTTGGTTGAACTAACAAAACAATAACATAATTATGGCAAAACTGTTTGTATTTGCAATTGGAGGCACAGGTGAGCGTGTTATGCGTTCACTTACGATGCTAATGGCAGCAGGTCTACCTACACTAACCAACTATGAGGTGTTTCCTATCATAATTGATTATGATGAGAAAAACGCCGATAAAAATTTAACTCGCGATGTACTTAAGAACTATGCTGCTGCTCATGATGCGGCATACACACAACATACAGCAAAGAGTGAAGAAAAGTCTATCGGTGGATTATTCTTTGGTTCAAAATTGAGGAATTTGCATGGACTTACGGATTATGTATTTCCATTCAAACCAGCGACTCCGAATGAACAATTTAGAGAGTTTATTGGATTTGATAAGTTTAAGGGAGTATCGGATAATGATAGAGGAACTCTAAATACTTCTGATTTCTTGACAAGTTTATATGACAAATCTAACCGTCCCGATACTGAGCTCAACCTTGATATGACTGTGGGATTCAAAGGAAATCCTAACATTGGAAGTGTTGTGTTCCATACTATCGGTGAGACCACTGAATTTTCAGCGTTCAATAGTCTTTATAATCCTGATAATGGAGATAAAGTTGTCGTTATCGGTTCCTTATTCGGAGGCACAGGCGCATCTGGTATTCCAGAAATAGTCAAGGCTATAAAGGAAAAGAGACCCAATGCAGATATTGCGACAATCTTAGTTCTTCCATATTTCTCCCCTATGGAAGAAAAAGATGCTGCTATCAAATCTGTAAGATTCAATTCTAAAACGAAGGCGGCTCTTAGTTTTTATGAAGCCTCGGGACTAAACGACATGATATCACGTCGCTATTATGTTGGTGACTTCAATCCCACTGTAATTAAATATAGTGAAGGTGGTACCACCCAACGTAACAATGCCAACATTGTTGAACTAATTGCTGCAATGATGGTTGAACATTACATTGCAAATAGAGATGAGGGGCAGAAAGAATTCAAGTTCTCCATTGATGCAGATATCGTAGTTAAGCCAGGGACGAAATCAGGAACAAGATTGTTTTACGAACAGTTTGATACCTCTACAAAGAAAAATGTTCTCAATGATTGCGTAAAACTTGCGATTGCACTTAAATTCTTCCATGAGAAGATCTGGTCAGGCAAGGATAAAAAGAAAACTTACTTCGAGTATCTAAACCTTAAGGTATCAATACCTGCAGTCGGTGGAGAAGATATCAAAAATTCCCCAATGACTCGTTTATGCAAAGCATATGAGGATTTTTACCATAAATATCAACAATGGCTCAAGGAACTCGATTTTGAGGGACAAGGTGACAAATTACCTGCGAATTCTCATCGTCTTGCACTATGCGATATGACTAGAACTTTTTTCGAACTTATCATAAAAGATACAAAGGTATCTACGCAAGTTGAGAAATCAGGTTTCATAGATACTATAAAAGATGGAGTAGATACATTTTTGGGTGGCACAAAAGAATTCGAGTTTGATCCTCAAATGAATTCCCACATCAGGGATGATGGTAAAGGTGGTGGCCATTATGATACGAAAATCAACCAGCTTAGAGAAGGTCATGAGGCAGAATGGGTATTAGCCGACATACTTCATGCAACCGCCGAAGATGGTTTTACCGAGTTAATGAGACAGTCAAATTAAATAATAATTTGTAAATATGAGACACTTCTTTACAAATGAGACACCAGGAAACAGAGAGCAAGATGGTGTTGTTGTAAATGCCACAGGTAACTATGGCATAATACCTCATGGAATTAATATACAAGCCATTCAGGATGGTAATGTAACCGATGTTGCCGACTTAAACAAAATAGGTTCTTCAATGCCTTCTCCAGTAGCACGCTTATTCCTCTTTCAAGCAGCTATAGAAGAAATCAATTCGTTGGAGGGGCAAAATGCATATAGAGGAATTGCCCATAACTATATCACAGATAGTGAAGGTAAACCAGAATTGACACCATATCATTATCTTGTTAGCGAGATGCTTGACATGCTCGAGTTCATTTACAAGTATGGTGATTATCCCGAATTCCATGTCTTTGAGTGGAAAATTCAAGAAGAGGCTGAAATTTTAAGAAACTCTGGTATCAAGGAACATAAACAATTGGCTTCAGCGTTAGAGTCTGCTTTTAGTTTTGGTGCTTTGGAAGGACAACCTGTATACTTGTTCAAGTGGAATAAAATTGTTGTAGGTGGTTCTTCACCTGTGTCGTTGGTTTACACTTCTGCCAATCGCCGTTATGAAAACCTACCTACATTTACAGGAAACGCAGGAAATACGCTTTTCGGTGACACTCCTACGCCTTTGCATAAGCGCGATTCTAAATTTCGCTCATACGTTTATTGTCTCTATCACGCAATGAGTGGTATTATGAGTTTTGATGCGCTATCTAGATATATAATGGATAGCGGAGAAAATTACGACAATGAAATATGGGATGAAACAAAAGAAGATCCTGGTAATTATGATGGTGCGAAAGAACTTACTTCACAGGGACGTTCTGTGAAGGTTTGTGGCGTGCAGTTATATGCTACTGATAATACAATTGTGATTAACCCTACCACAAGTGACTATATAATTAAACCTTCCGACGGGTGTACTATATATAAAAGATCAATTACAAAGACACCACTTGTCCTAACACAACAAGGAGGGGGAGAAGGATTAGTATATGCTGCTAATCGAGAGTGGGACACGCAGTCTGATAGAATTGTTAACCCTTCTAGCAATATAAATGAAAGAACATTGCCAGGATTGGGTATGACACAATACCCCTATTTGACTACAGAGGATTTCTTGGAAGACAAAATCGTTGAGGTTAGCTACAATATTAATAGTGATAAATTTATTACTGGATGTTCTAAGCCGACGACTTATCTTCTTCCATTGAAAAAGCTTTTCTTCCAATTCTTCACAATTGAAGATTTGAAGAACAAAAACATGCTCTCGTTGACATATGACAATGACCGTGAAAAAGTCATTGTTAGATTGACAATTCCTTTGATCAATGATAACTCTATAACCTTATACAAGGACTACACCAAAAATAACAAGGTTGATTGTTATGACGGAGCTACGTCCTTGGATTTCGCCGTTTTCCCATTCTATCGTCTGCAGCCAGACCTCGCAAGTAACGTGTATAATGTTATGCTCGGTTATACTTTGCCTGATGTGAAATTGTCTTTCTATGAACAAGACGAGGATACCTTGAACGAAGTAGATACTGAAACTATTGTTAGAACGTTGCCTGCAGAGGGTAAATCGAGTCTTTCGTCAAAACATGTTCGTGTAAAGGGAGCATTCTCTTTTATTGAACTTTCCTTGACCAAAGATGCCCATAAGTACAATGCAATTGCGATACCAAAACTTAAGACTGTAAATGCGACAGATGACAAGTCGTTCCACTTTAGCATTGACTTCGGCACGACAAATACTCATGTAGCTTATGCTGAAACAAATCATGCAGCCGATGCTTATGGTAAAACAGATGTAATGCCATTTGTTTATGATGAGAATGATCCTCAGGTTGTGACTTTTCACTCTAATGACGGCGTAGGAGAGTTCACATACTTCCCAACAGCAGTAAAAAGGGAACTAATTCCGAGTGTAATCAAAGATAGTGTAAAATTCCCATTGCGTACATGTACCTATCAGACTGGTGATCCACATGTATTGAGAATGTTTTTCAATACAAATATCGGATTTAACTATTCTGAGGATATATCACAAGCTGCCAATTACCGCACCAATATTAAATGGGATAAATTCGATTCTAAATCCATGGATCGTATGAGCACTTACTTCGCTCAGATGTTGTGGATGATGAAGAATAAGTGCTTGTTGAATGGTGGGTCTGAGAATTTCTCTGTCGTTGTAACATACCCGATATCCATGCATCCTGGAGATCTCGAGTCATTCAAAAATTCTTGGGAAGCAGCAAAACTACTGGTTCGTTGTGAGCAAGTAAAAATAGTATATCGAACAGAAAGTGTCGCTCCATATTATTCTTATCTTGTTGACATGAACTATGGGGAGCCATATGCCAATATAGATATTGGCGGCGGTACTACGGATATTCTTTATGTAAATCCAACCACAAAAGAGGCCAATGTATACTCAGCCTTTTTCGCAGCTAATGACCTTTGGAACGATGGTTTGGATCGTGTGGCATCTTCATATAAGGCTAACGGTTTCCTCAAGTATTATACGACATTATGTTGTAAGAATCTTGGTGACAAAAAAAACGATTTAGACAAGGTTATTGTTACTTCATCTTCGTCCGCAGATGTTATCAACTATTTGTTTACAAATGACTTTTGGAGTAGATTTTCTTCGGAGATAAAGGCTTCAAGAGAGATGATGCAGTTGCCTATTATCCACTTCTCTGCTTTATGTTTCTATACGGCATACGTCCTGCATATGGGAGAAGTTGAGATACCAAAAGTGGTGTCTTTTACAGGAATGGGCAGCAAGTATATCTCATTAATCAATCAATCTAAAGATAGTATTGCTCAGATTATTAATGCCATCTTCAAAAAAGCTGGCGAAATATTCGACAATCCTGATTTGAAGAATGCTAATGTGTCGGTGGAGTTTCCACCCAATCCTAAAGAGATAACAGCAGAGGGTGCACTTATTTCCAAAAATTATCCCAACAGCATAAATCCTTCAGAGGATATCTATTTCGGTTTTGACAATGAGATTCCTGGCAAAACATTCCGTATTAGAGATCTCAATGCTGGGGTTCAAAGCAATGTACTTTCGTTTTTCGAAAAGTTTATTGATTTGCTGAGTGATGAATCCGTTACAGATGTTTTTGTAGACCAAGGCTATAATATATCATCTGATATCATCTCTGCATTAAGAAAAAATGCCACACCTAGCTTTACTCAGATGGAAGACCGTATAAAAGCAGGGCAAATAGCTGCTGCTAAAGTTACGGAACCCATGTTCTTCTGGCCCTTGAAGAATTCTCTGTATGTAATTGGCAAACAGCTTGCACAAAAGGCAATAAATGCAAAACAAGTGAATAATGGCGCAGATGGAGACTTTTAACACCGATAGTATTCATTCCATCCAAGGAATTGATACAACAGAAGTTAGTAATTCTGCAATAGACTCAGTTGCCCTAACATCTGCTCAAAATGTTTCAACAACCAATGCATCCCAGGCTACCAACAGTAGCTTGGGGATGTGGCTTGGTTGTGGAGGAATTCTTTTAGGAGCTATGGCTTTGTACACCTTACGACAAAAAACTATATCTTTTAAGAGAAAAATGAATTCGTTAGTATCTGATATAACGACACTTCGTGATAGACAGAATCAGCAAAATGACATGATAAAGATGCTACTAGAGAAATCTTCGCAGCTTCCACGCAAGTCTGTTGTCAAAACTATTTCTACATCTCCTCAAAGCATGAAGACTGGTGATGTTGAGACTCGTCATATTGATAAAAAATCAAAAAGTAAGTTTTTAACAGAAGTCAGATTTGCAAATATGCAACAGTTAAACAATGAGTTGCGCTTTGCAGAGAGAACTATGGACAAAAACTCTTCGTCGGCAAAAATGTTTTTGTTAGAGCTTGATTATGAAAATGGCATTGGCGAATACCGAATTAACCCCCAAGCTATAGAAATAATCATGTCTGATTTACAAACATTTAAATCTTTCGTCAAGCCGTTTGATGCTCCAGGTTTAAGCTCGTCATCAAAGATAAAAGATTATGTGGCTGGAAAAATTCAAAGACAAGGTGACTTTTGGATTGTTCAAGACAGATTGGAAATTACATTCAAGTGATATTAAAAATATTAAATTATGGCATACGATATAAAGAGTAAAGAATTTGCTGAAGCGTGGAGAATCGTTTCGGAAACGCTACTTAGTACCTTACAACAGGGTTCTATTACACAAGGAATTTCAGATATTGTCACAAAAACAGTAGATGCACCCCCATTCACTGAGGAAACTCCAAATACAGTTTCTGCTACTCTTCCCCATCATGGAAAATCAGAGACCCTATATGCGGCTTCCCCTATAGGGAATGGGAACGGTGGTTTTATGTTTAAAAGTTTAAAAGATGAGAAACAAGACAACTCTATCTTTGAGGTAACGCGATTTGAGGATGGCTATTGTGAATTTACACTATGTGACCTTACTTCTGAGGCGCGACAAATTTTATTCGACCAAAAAAACAGCCTTCTTCCACCCCAAGTTGGTGCATTAGAGGGCGACATAAAAGTTGACAATAGTTTTCAGACTCTCGTCAAAGGCGTAGGTGAGCGTAATGGACGTTCTGTCCGCATTATTAATCCAATGAAAGTGAAATTCAGCTGAGCTTATGAAGAAGTTTCTCTTGATATTAGCTGTCATTGTCATTATTGCCATATTCATATATAAGAAGAAAGCAGGGAATACAGGTGGCAGTACAAAAATTAGTGGTTATGTAGGTCAAGTTGCGAAAGTTGATGGTAATATACTAACACTCTCGTCAGGTCTCCATGTCTATCTTATAGGTGTAGAGCCTAGGCGCACAGATGTTGAAATGTTCTTACGGTCAAAATTTATAGGCAAAAACGTAACTTTATATGCAGACTCTAAGAGTCCACAACAGAACATAGTATCATCAACCGATACTGTAAGAGCATATGTTGTAGAAAATGACGCACACACGTTCTGCCTAAATAGATTGGCTGTTATAGAATATCCTGATGCATATCGAGGTGATGAAATCAACGATTCAACAGGATGGGTCGGTCCAGGGGTAAATCCAGTTCAAAAAACAAATTTGGCTTTGTATATGAAGCAACGTACATTCCTTATTCAAACTCCAGATGGTATTGGCACAGGCTTCTTTATTAATGAAAATGGTCTAGCCGTAACCAATTGGCATGTCCTCCCTCCTCAGTATGAGAAGAACGCTATAGCATGCTTGTATCAAGATGATCCTGAAGACAGTAATCTATACTCACAAAAGAAAAGGAACTTTAAAAATGTCCTGTGGAGTTCTGATACTGATGGACTTGACATAACCCTCGTTTCCGTTGACTTGGAAGCAGGTGAAAAAGTGCCCTATTTTGATATAGCGAGACAACGTCCCAACCAAGGTGATAGAGTTGCAACACTAGGAAATCCACATGGCCTGACAGCTTCATATTCATCAGGAGTAATCAGTGCTTTTCGTCAAGATCCATACAACAATAATCGTGAAGTGGATTTGATTCAATATGATATGGCTACAAATGGCGGTAACAGTGGTGGCCCCGTTTGCGATATATATGGCCAAATAGTTGCTGTGCACGAACTTGGTGATAAGACTGCTCAAAATATCAATTATGGTATAGATGCAGCTCAATTAAGGACTGTACTAAATAGACTAGGCTTAAAATATGGCGGAAGATAGAAGGCTTCTTGATCTAATTGTAAAGGAGAGTTGTTGTTCACTAACTTATAATGACCATGAGCAACGATTCTCCTTTCCATTCGTACCAGCATTAGATAAGTCATGGCTTAGAGTAAAAAATCAAAGTGAGAAGAATCATATAGAATGTACACATTATCAATATAATGAAATTCTTCATCGCTTGGATTTGGCAGAAGTGAAAAGTACTCCTGTACCAATTAGTGATATTTTTGACAGCCAGCTTCTTGCGGGTGAAATAGTTCTGCTTGAATTCACGCAATCTGACTTTAGAACTAAGTCATTCATGAAGATGTCACATGGTGAATATCTTGATTTGACTACAGGAACGGGAGTCTCATTAGGGGATCATATTAGATTCTGTTGTGGAGAAACCCTCTTAACTTCAGAAGGAGAATTGTTGGGTATAATCAATTCATGTAGACTACTTTGTCCAACGATAGAACATGTTTCTATTAGTAAAGTATTTTTTAAAGACTACTATAAACATCAACGCAGTGAGTCTCTATGGGAATTATTTGAAAAAGCTAAGCTTATTTGTCAGTGTCATACACATATTGGAAAAGAAGTTCAACTTATCGAATTAGCTGTCGACAATGGTGCCGATGCGTTCATTTTGCTTAACATAGTAAATGCTGCAATAAAATGCGTGAAGAACAAGAATTATTGAAAAATGAATTAGCCCACAGATTGGACCGAAACTCTCGATTGTTTTTTATAACTCCAAAAATCGTTACTTCTGTTGGCGAGTTCAATATCATAGAAAGAAAGAATCTGTTTGGATTGAGTAACATCGATGGCATTATAGTAGAACCAATATTTGATGAAGTATACATCTTAAACGAGACGCTATTTTCACTTGGAATTCTAAAAAAGCATGCTTTATACAATGCCAACCAAAGGAAGTATAATACAGAATTCATGTATCAGACAATTTGCTTACAAAATTTCTTTCTAAAAATGGATATTGAAGATGGAAGTGTACATTATTGGGATATAGAAAACAACAGAATGCTCCTAAGGGGCAATTTTGATGAGATATCTGTCAAGAATGTAGGAGAATATCTTTGGGTCAGGAAAGGACACGTTTATGATTTTATCTCACGTGAAAGCGGACAACTCATGCATATTCCAGGCATGACAATGGCATACGACACCCAATATGGTATGTTTGGTATGAATGAATTTAATAAAGTCTGCTGTTATGATACTCGTGGAGTAGCTTCCCCACACCTATTCAGAAGAGTGGTTCTAGACGCAGGTGGATATATAACTCTTAAAAATTTATCGCTCCAAATAGAGCATATAGTTGATATTAACGGAAATATTTTAAACTAAAAAATATGTTGAGTGCATTAATTAGTACTGCGATCTATTGTTTAATAGGTTGGATTTTGATAGATAGGTTACCAATGCGGAAAAAGATGACAAAAAATATCTGTTTCGCAGAACAAAAGATCGACTGGAAGAAGGCGATAACTACAGATATTTTGTATATAAATATATATGGTAGAATTTTAAATTGAGAAATATGATAAATGCTTTAATTCACACCGCAGTCCGTATCCTCATAGGATGGCTGCTGATAGACAAGGTTCCTGCATGGTTGAACATTCGTGGCATAGTTGCCACAATATTAAAAGTTATTGGAGTGCTGATTATTATCAGTGCCTTACTATACTGGATTTAAAAATACGCACAACTGGCTTTTTAACAATAAAAGACAGTTGCGTTCGTTTTATAGACAGCCAATCTATATGGCAACATATCCAATAATCCCAAAAACAAAAGGCTATGATATATTGTTATTATTGTGGACATCAAAACCAAGAGGGTGCCGCATTCTGTGGTAATTGCGGAAAGCCTCTTAACACAAATAAAAACCAACGAGCCACAAGTGAATCTTATCAACAAAGTAGAAGCAAGGCTTCCGCAAATGGAAAGTCTTGGGTTGATTCTCTGAATGATTACGTAGGAAACGATCGCCCAGCCGATCTAAACTGGAAGGTGCTTTTTACAGATGTTTTCAAGAAACATTCTGTAGAAGAAGCTGAAGACATCTTTATCTGCGGTACACATAGTACCACCCCATCAGCATACGAAGTTTCCAAGGAATGGCTGCATCCATGGTTATATAGTCGAGTCTTTCTGATGTTTGGCATCGCCTTTGCCTTGTTGTGGGTTTGCTGTGATATGTTTGGCAATCCAAATGCTCTACCAGGAATGATTGTTGTCGGTGCCTTTACAGTTCCGCTTTCTACAATGATACTATTCTTAGAGGTGAATGCTTGGAAGAATGTGAGTTTGTATAAAGTTATTCAGACGTTTCTTGTAGGTGGGTGTGCGTCATTGGTAATGACTTTGTTCCTATTCTCTATTGTCGGTTCACACGAACTTGACTTTTTCGGAGCTTTCTTGACAGGAGTTGTTGAGGAAATAGGAAAAGTAGTTATTGTATATTGGTTTCTCAGAAGGCTTGGAAAATTGAGTATATTGAGCGGTTTACTTATTGGCGCAAGTGTCGGGGCTGGTTTTGCTGCATTTGAATCAGCTGGCTATGCTTTGCAACCAGTTATCTCTTTCTTTCAAAACTCTGGATACTATGCTGCATATGGGCAACAACTTGATGCTTCTGCAATGATGGAGGCCATTAATCAGAGTATATTTTTAAGGGGTTTTCTTGCTCCTGGTGGTCATGTTACATGGGCGGCAATCTCAGGAACAGCTCTAGTAATAGCTGCTAAGGCAAAAGGAAAGATAGATACATCTTTGTTTACTGATAGTAAGTTTTTAAGATTGTTCCTTATTCCAGTTGTCTTGCATGGAATATGGGACTCACCTCTATCATCAATAGGTGCTGATATCTACATGGTGCCTGTTGCCTTGACCGTTGTTGTATGGGTAGTCGTGCTGATTCTGATAAATATGGGATTGACAGAAGTAAGTAGAATAACGAACAGATAAAATAAAAATACAAACGATGAAAGAATGTCCAAAATGTCATAAGCATTATGATGACTCCATGAATTTCTGTACGGATTGTGGAGTTGCTTTGAATAAAATCAGCAATCAAGTTGCTGTATCAGAGAGTTACACTTCATCCAATAGAACTACAGAAACATCGACCGTAAGGCCAAGAAAAGTTGGTTGTCTGAAAAAGGTAATCATATGTATTGTCGTGTTAGCTGTTGCATTTGTAGGATTTATACATTATATCAACAACGCTGCTACTTATCTACGTGTGGAACCTAATCAATTGGTTGCTTCAAAAGGTGGAGGTAAAATTAAAGTGGATGTTGATTATGACGGATATGTATGGACAATCAACCATGCTCCTGATTGGATTGAT
>ERZ1034710.207-NODE-207-length-22690-cov-9.284692_pt1 | contig 22690 bp, 18 predicted proteins | sample MGYA00520597_ERZ1034710 | MGnify/ENA primary metagenome ERZ1034710 (study PRJEB33766, sample SAMN09781714) | gut metagenome | biome: gut microbiome | host: Homo sapiens | place: Madagascar | study: EMG produced TPA metagenomics assembly of the PRJNA485056 data set... | reverse complement strand
CAGCTGTTACTGCTTTTTTTGAATTATGCAAGGTATAAACGCGGAGCCGCTTACTATTAATTTTTCCGTTTCTACAGCATCCATCAGAAGATTTCAGGCGGGTGAAGAGTGGTGAAGAGTGAGCGTTTTTAATATTTAAAAAAACTTAAAGAAAGTACATTTTTGCTGATACTTTCGTATATTTGTATCTGAATATCACAGGCAGTAGCAATTGATGGCATTTACTGCAATAGTTCATTGTCTGCCTATATGTAAAATCTTAACTGCTTATAATTATGACTAAGAAGTTTTTATCATTCGTACTCACAATTGCTTGTTCCCTCTTATTGGGAAGTTGTGAGAACTCAGAGGGTTTAATCGTTGAGGACAGCAAGCTGGACATGAGCCTTTTCTCCCAGACCTATACCATCGACGATGAGGGATGTTGTGTCCTCAAGGGTGCTAAGCCAATTACCAGAGGCGAAGTACAAAGCAAGGTCTTGAACTATGGCTGGAAGTCAATTGCCACTTACGAGGTGCTGGCTAATGGTAAATTGAGCAAAGAGGAGTTTTGGAAAGACATGGTTGGAGGCAGTCCTACCCACTATTGGTTTGAATCGTCGCAGCAGCTCGTTCAGTATTTCTACATGGATGCGAAGCCTGCTTTTTGCTTCAGAAATGTTTCATGGTCGTATGATGCAACCAAAGGTTTCATCCTTTGCGGAAACGACAAATCGGCAACTGTTGACCAATACAAGCAGATTCTCAAACTTGTAGAATCGGACGGCAGAACATTGATGTACACCATACAGAAGATTGCCACAATCAGCGATGGGGACAATGGTTACAAACCTGTTTATGCCATGATTGTCTATAAGCGTCTGACCGATGATGAGCTGAAAAAGATGCAAGAGTCCTACAACTATGATTTGGACGCAGACAATTAAGTCCCAGACAACAGTAAGTTTTAAATCCTGCACACAAGGTGAAGAGTGGTGAAGAGTGAGTAAGCACTCTTCACCTCCCGAAACCCCAGTGTTTATCGGGGTTTCAGGCGAAAAGGTGAAGGGTGAAGAGTAAAAAAGAGATTAGGATTCTATACGACGCATCAGAAGAAAGCCTGATGCGCCAATTCCTCCAATACGAGAGGACACATCGTTTCTTGCCTCGCCTTGGCATTATATTGCCCTGTACTAGAGCAATATCTTGCCAAGGCGAGGTAAAATATGAAAAGAGGACAGATGCATTACTACGAATGTGGTAGGGCTGAATTAAGCTTCATTTTTAAAACACGGACAAATTGAATTTGTCCGGACAAATTGTCCGGCGCTTTATAAATCATTCATTTCTAACAACTTATAAGCGTCCGGACAAAAGAGCCGGACAAATTCAATTTGTCCGTGTTATTTTTTTAGCCCATTTTTGCTTAAAAACAATGGGCTATGATGCCAAAATCTATGAGCTACAGGGAAGAAATCTATGAGTTGCAGGAAAGAAAACTATGACTTAGTTTTGTTAACATAAAGCTCTAAAGCAGCCTAAGGAGAATAAGAGAGGTTGGAACGTAAACAGTTGGGAATGAGTAGATTTGCACAAAGTTGCCAAATCGGCATAAAGCAAGCGAGTGAGGAATATTGAAGTAGTTCAGTTACTAAATCGTGAGCCACAGTTACCTATGCAAAGCAGGTAACAATGCGGAAAGGCATCTTTGTGCATCAAAGGATTTTATTCCGCTGATTATCAATGCTTTGCGTGTCAAGGATTGTAATAAGCAACAAGACATTGTGGCAGCAAGTGCTTGGATAGACTTATATCCGAACACTTGTTGCTATCTCCATAAAGGTTCGTTTTCCCATCCTTGTGGAAAGCCCATGGCATGTAAATCAATATTGGGATAATCTGCAAGCAACCTGAGCAGCGAACTTTTCAAATCCATACAAGGAGTTATAGTTTGCTCCATATATAATAAGGTGCATAACTGATGGTAAAGTTTGATAGGCTTTTGGGTTGGAGCAATCCAAGAAAGTGGAAGCCGATTTGGCAATTGTGGCTTCAATGCAAAACGCCTATTCCATATACGAGCATGGTGTGCACAACAATTGCGAAGCACGGTTATGCACCTTATCCAACTTTCCAAGTAAGTGTATTGAGGTAGTCCAAACTCTCTTGCCACTTGCTTTTTAAGACGATTGTCCTTAAACAGACAAAATAATTTGGAAAGCGTACCAAACGAAACGACCTCCAATGTTTTCCACACAGGAGGGAGAGAAGGGAAAGTATATTTCTCGGAATGCTCCTTGATGAAATCTTCATTTGAACGAGACACCTCTTTCTTGATATTGTCAAGGCAGCCTTCATAAAAGTCTGCATTCTTGAACAATGATGCATCCATAAACCAAAATGCGCCATGCTCCATAGAAAATATCTGAATCATTTTGGTCCGAAGAGATTGCGAAGCTGCAATTTGGCAGTTGCAATATCTTCTATCACCAGCCCTCTGTTCTGGAGCAAGGCAACCTGTTCATCTACGTTTATCGGTTGTTTGTCGTAATCCATATACCCTTTATAAAAAGCGAAGTCCCACCGTGGTACGCATCGTTGAGAGGCGTGGTGGGATTTGTTGCTGCAAAAATACTCTTTTTTATTGGAAACTCCAAATATTTTCTTCAAAATCTGCTTGTCAAATATGGATTTTAACGTAAAAAGTTCTAATTTCCAAGGTTTTCTCCTTGTAAGCTATGCGAGATTTAGAAGAATATCGTATCTTTGTCCCCGAATTAAGGCGTTCTTTGCATATTGCAAAATACAGAAACGAGCAGAAGTCCGCTCGTTTCCATATTGTTACCTATATTATAAAGGCAAACGCCTAACTTCTTGATATTCAACCAAAGTCCAATTTAGTGTGAGTTAGATTCGTTAACAAATTAATGCAAAAAGTCATTTAATAAACAAAAGAAAAATTGATTTTTTCTTGGTTGATTCGAGAAAAAGGCGATAGGTGTACTAAATCTTATTGATTCAAGAGTTAGTGCACCTATCGCCTTTTTTGAGCATTCCAAGATAAGCTCTATGAAAAGAGACTTACTTGATCTTCACTTCTATCTTAGTCTTGGCTGCATCAGCGCTGGAGCCGCCAACAAATACCTGGTAAGTGCCAGGAACCACGCGGATGGTGTTGGTCTGGGCATCCCAACCCTCGAAACTCTTGCGAGGAAGATCGATGCTTACCATCTGGCGCTCGCCAGCCTTCAAAGACACACGCTTGAATGCCTTGAGACTCTTGATAGGACCATCCACATCATCTATGCGCTTGATATAAACCTGCGCTACTTCGGTACCCTCACGCTTGCCCGTATTCTGCAAGGAGAACATCAGCTTGTAATCAGCAGCCTTGCCGTCACGCTTCTTGCTCTTCACCTGCATCAGGGTAGGCTTGCCGTACTCGAAAGTGGTATAACTCAAACCGTAACCGAATGGGAACAAAGGCTCACCCTTGAAATAACGATAGGTACGATTCTTCATCGTATAATCGAGGAAATCTGGAAGATCGTTCACACTCTTATAGAAGGTAACCGGAAGCTTGCCCGATGGATTCACCTCGCCAAAGAGAACCTTGGCTACAGCCTCACCACCCCGTTCACCAGGATACCATGCCTGAAGGATTGCCTCGGCATTTTCCGTCTCAGGAACCATGGCGATGGCACATCCCGAACAGTTGACAAAGACGACACGCTTGCCTGCCTGATGCAGCATGGCGATGACCTGACGCTGAGCCTTCGGCAACTCCAGGTCGGTTCTGTCACCGCCCTTGAATCCAGGCTCCTCTATCTCAAGCTGCTCTCCCTCCAGGTTTGGAGAGATACCGCCTACGAATACCACGGCATCAGCATCGCCCACCTCTGCCAGGATCTGCTCGTTGGTAGGCTTCGAAGTCTTCAGGATATCAAACTGCATCACAGCCACATCTTCCCTCTGGGTATAATCTATCTGAATCTTAACCGGCTTGCCTGCTTTCAGAGAGAGCGGTTTGATGATAGGTGCCACACGGCCCCAGCACTCTCGCATATTCACGATGGTATCGCCATCCACTATCAGGCGGCAACCGTCATCAATACCCATATTGATGGTAAGATCCTCATCCCTGTCAGGAGTCAACACTCCCTCATAACGGGCAGAGAAATGAGTAAGATTCACACCCGGTGCAAACACGGTATTACCTCCATTGCTCAGATTGATGGCAGTCTTCATCACATCCGTAGCCACCGGCTCGCCCTTCTGTTCCTGATTGTTCCAGTAGGTGGCCTTCATTCCCTCACGGAAGAGGTTGAAACGGCTCTCCTGCACCTCGTTTCTTGTCAAGGTACAAGCCGGAACATACTTCACCTCAGCCCCCTTCATATAGTTGCGGATGCCCTGGAGGATGGTGGTAGAACTGGTAGGATAACCCGAATAGTTGCCTCGCAGCATGATGGAGTCATTGGCATTAGGTCCCATCACCACAATCTTCTGATTGCGGTTCAATGGCAGCAGCTGGTTTCTGTTCTGAAGAAGTACGATACCTTCTTCAGCTATTTTCTCAGCCAGATCCTTATGAGCCTTGCAGGCGATGACGTTCTCAGGAATCTGAGTCCACGACACGGTTTCATCCTTATCGAAATCGCCGAGCTTGAAACGAGCCACCAGCAGACGCTTCAGGCTCTGGTTTACCTTATCTTCATTGATCATTCCCGCCTTCACAGCCTGCGGAATGGTGCGATAGGCGCTGCCGCACTCCAGGTCGGTACCGGCATTCACAGCCTGGGCAGTTGCCTCGGTAGCGGTCTTTGCCGTACCATGATAGCCCGGCATAAAGAAATCGAAGATAGCTCCGCAATCGGAGGTAATCAGTCCCTTGAATCCCCATTCGTCTCTGAGGATCTGGCGCTCAAACTTGGCGTTGGAACAGCAAGGAGCACCATCTATACGCTGATAGGCACACATCACCTCAGCCACATGTCCATCCTGTACCAGCGACTTGAAGGCAGGGAGATAAGTCTCCCACAAATCACGGGCTGGCAGATTCTCCAGATTGAAGACGTGGCGATTCCACTCCGGACCGCTATGCACGGCGAAATGCTTGGCACAAGCCAGTGTCTTGACATATTGGGGAGTCTTAGACTGATCAGAAGCCAGAACGCCAGGAGCCGCCAGCGGCTTGCCGTCGAACGACTGTCCCTGCAGACCATTCACCACGGCAAGTCCCATACGTGTGGTGAGATAAGGATCTTCGCCATAAGTCTCCTGTCCGCGTCCCCATCTAGGATCACGGAAGATATTGACATTCGGAGTCCAGAAGCTCAGACTCTGATATCTCTTTACATTACCCGACTTCTTCGCCACCTGCGCCTTGGCTCTCGCCTCATCGCTTACGGCAGTAAACACCTGATAGAGCAAGGCATCATCCCAGGAAGAAGCCATGTGCATGGTGATAGGGAAAACCGTGGCATATCCGTTGCGTGCCACGCCATGCAGCGCCTCGTTCCACCATTGAAACTGAGGGATACCCAGTCGGGAGATGGCAGGCGAAGCATCCATCATCAGCTTCGTCTTTTCCTCCAGGGTCAGGCGTGAAAGTAAGTCATTGGCTCTTGCCTCGGCAGAAAGGTTAGGGTTCTGATAAGGCAACAGCTGACTGGCTGGCTGTTGGGCATGAGCTGAGAGCGCCAGAGCGGACAGCATAGCCAATGTAAGTATTTGTTTCTTCATAACTGCTATTGTTATTACGTTTAATATTGTATAGATTCGTTTTTTAAATGCAAAAATACATATTTTTCCTGAATACTGAGACTGATGAAGTGTTAAAAAACTCAGATTGTTTTCATTTTTATGTGATTACTTCCTAATTTTTTCGAATCATTCAAACAATAAAGCACTTTTTCCTTGCTGATTCCAAATATTAGTGCTAACTTTGCACTCAGAAACGACTCTATCTTTTTAGAAGACAAAGATACAATAAGAAAGATACAACAAGACAGTAAGATCGCAATAATATGGAAAAGATTCTAATAGTTGAAGACGATATCGCATTTGGAACCATGATTCAGACATGGCTCAGGAAGAAGGGATTTGAAGTGGAGAAAACCACTTCGGTCAAGGCTGCCATACAGGTTTGCGAGGAAGCAGAAAGAGGATTCGATCTGGTATTATCAGACCTCCGCCTTCCCGACCACGACGGCATCTTCCTGCTGCAATGGATGAGAAAGCATGGCGTGCAGGTGCCTTTCATCGTGATGACCAGCTATGCAGAAATTCAGAATGTGGTGCTCGCCATGAAATCGGGCGCTACCGATTATGTGGCAAAACCTTTCCATCCGGAAATTCTTCTGGATAAGATCAAGGAAGCTATCAAGACTCCGAAAAAACAGGATCCGTATGCAGCCTCAGCAGATAGTCTGCGTTCCACAGACTCAAATTCTACTCCTACAAACGCAGCACCTGGCAAGCAGACAGGAAACCAGGCATCATCTGCCAATGGGGATGTGCCCAAATACCTGGAAGGTGAAAGCGAGGCTTCACGCAAGCTTTACAGTTTCGTTTCGCTGGTGGCCCCTACCCCTATGTCGGTACTTATCTTGGGTGCCAGCGGTACGGGTAAGGAATATGTGGCAAGAAGAATACACGAACTCAGCACTAGAGCCAATAAGCCTTTCTTCGCACTCGACTGCGGTGCCATTCCTAAAGAGGTGGCGGCATCAGAATTCTTCGGTCATGTGAAGGGATCGTTTACGGGAGCTGACCAGGACAAGAAGGGCGCTTTCGAGATTGCCAACGGAGGAACTCTCTTCCTCGATGAGATGGGAAACCTGAACTACGAAGTGCAGGTGCAGCTGCTCCGTGCCCTCCAGGAAAGAAAAATCCGTCCGGTGGGAAGCAACAAGGAAATAGATATCGATATCCGACTGGTTTGTGCTACCAATGAGAATCTGGCTCAACGCGTGGCAGAAGGCAACTTCCGTGAAGACCTCTACCACCGCATCAATGAGTTTACCATCTACATGCCGGAGCTGAAAGACCGTGGTGCCGACCTCTTCCTCTTTGCCGACCTCTTTATCAAGCACGCCAACAAGGAGCTGAACAGAAATGTGGAAGGACTCGACGGCAAAGCCAAGGAGCGAATTGCCGCCTACAACTGGCCGGGCAACCTGCGAGAATTGAACAATGTGATGAAACGAGCTACCCTGCTCGCCACCGGAAGATACATCGGAGTAACCGAACTAGAACAGAGTATGGCACATATCCAGCCACAAGCCCCTACTGCCCTGCACGATGAGGAAACAGAACTACAGAGAATAGAAGCTGCGCTGAAAGCTGCAGGCGGCAACAAGAGCAAGGCTGCACAATTGCTCGCCGTAGATAGAAAGACTCTCTACAATAAGATGAAGAAATACGGTATCTGACAGAAAGAAGTACGGCTTTTGATGATATGAGAAAATGGAGAAAATGGGGAATCTGATGACCATTCCCCAACTTTTTGGGGAATAATTCCACACCAGTTCCACAGTTTCCACAATGTAGAATTCTGGCACAAAAAGCAATTACAATTGATAATCAGGCAATTAGATAATTCTTTCGTTTTTTGGCACGTAGATTGTGATATTAGAAAGTGAACACGCCAATGAGCGGTAACGCAAGTAAGGCTGGTCACAAAGAAAGTAATAAAAATAATATTCACAATAAAAAAACAAAAGATTATGAAGAAGTTAGTTTTCGCAGCTATCGCTGCTATGGTTATGGTTTCAGTTAGCAATGTATTCGCCAGCAACAAGATGGCAAGCGTATCATCAGCTGCTCCAGTTGACACAGTAGCTCCAGCAGAACCAGCTGCTCCAGCAGACACAACAGTAGAGAAAGAGACTCCTGCAGAGACACCAGCTGAAACTCCAGCAGAGACTCCAGCAGACTCTACAGCAACAGATTCTACTGTAGCAGAGTAATATCACCTTTAAAAAATAGTAATTAACTGAGGAAAAGATAGAATAACACTAGTAATTACGCGTCGCTTTCAATCAGGCAGGAGACTAATGATAGAATTCATTGGTCTCCTGACTTGTTTTTAGCCCTTTTGTTTTCTAATATCATTTTTTTGCATTAACTTTGCAAACAAATATCTATTGAGCAAGATATCAGTCTGCTCATCATTTTAAACGATTTCTCATGCACAAGAACAATATTCCTCTCAAGGTAGCCCTCGGATATAGCGCCATTGCCATTATCATGATTCTGGCAATCAGTCTGGTGTATAGCAACACCAAGAGCATCAATGCCATCAATGAAGCTTCGCGCGAGTATATCCAGAAAAGGGGTGCCGCCGATAGTACTATCTCTTCCCTGCTCAAAGAGGAGCAGAGAAACCTGAAGCAACTGTCTGATGCCATGGCAGGAAGACCTACCCAAAACTATCTGCAGAATAAGGTGAAGAATCTGAATACGGGAAAGGATTCCATACTGGTTCACTCCAAGGCACCTCAAACCCACGAGGCGAAGAAGACTACGGTAGAGGTATTGAAGACCCGAAGGGGGTTCTTCCGCCGACTCGCCGATGCCTTCAAGAAGGAGCACGCCGAAACCTTGAGCGTAAAACAGGACAGCAACCGGGCTGTCATCGATTCTGTTACCACCCCAGTAAACGTGGCGGAAAACGTAGCGACCATCCTCGACCAGATAGACAAGAAGGAGAAAGTGGAAACGCAAGGCCACAAGCAGAACATCAATAGGGAGATGGAAGAGCTGAAGATGGTGAGTGCCAAACTCGCCCTGCGCTCCGCCAAACATCTGAGCGATGTGCACCAGCGTGAAAAAGACAACATGCAGGAAGCCATCGAGAAGGCGATGGAAGCAAGAAAGCATCTGTTGTGGCAGATGGAACTGCTCGCCATCGTAGCCTTCTTTGCCATCGGCATCATGATCTGGTTTATCTGGCGCGATGCCAGAAAGGAGCGTATCTACAGGGAAAACCTGGAGGCTGCCAATGAGGAAATCCAGCGTATCATGAACCAGCGCGAGCGCCTGCTCCTCACCATCACCCACGATATCAAGGCGCCAGCTGCCTCTATCTCGGGCTTCATCGATCTGATGAAAGCCTACGTCAGCAATCCCCAGGGCATCGAATGTCTCCAGAACATCAAGAATTCTGCCGCTCATCTTTCACATCTCGTTGCCTCGCTGCTCGATTATCATCAGTTAGAGAACGGACTGATGAAGGTTCAGCCTACCTCTTTCTCACCGGCACAACTGGTAGCTGAATCGGTAGAGGGAATGAAATTGCGGGCAGAAGAGAAAGGATTGGAGATTTCATTCGAATGCAAGATGAAGGGGATGGGAACTTCGGATTCTTCGGGAACTTCGGATTCTCCAATGAAGAAGGAATTCTTCCGTGCTGATGCCTTCCGTATTCGTCAGATATTGGATAATCTGGTAAGCAACGCCATCAAATATACCGACCAGGGCAGCATTACCATCCAGGCACAGGTTTCAAAAATCCTGGGCAAGCTTACGCTTACCCTGAGCGTAAAGGATACGGGAAAAGGAATGACCGATGAGGAGAAACAGAAGGTGTTCCAGGCGTTTACGAGATTGAAGAGCGCCCAGGGCATCGAGGGTACCGGTTTGGGATTGTCCATCACCCAGGAACTGGTTTCGCTGCTTGGCGGAGAAATCATCCTCCACTCTATCCTGGGCAAAGGTTCTACCTTCATCGTCACCATCCCTATCGAGCCAGCACCAAAGAAGGAGGCTCAGGAAATGGCACCATCAGAAATTAAGCATGATCCTTCTCCCGATTCTGCTCAAGATAAGGAAGGACAGAATTCTGGCAGCCATCAGGTTACTGATATAAAGAAGAAGCCGGAATTTGCCAACCACAAGATTCTGATTCTGGATGATGACAAGCTGCAGCTCCAGCTTCTCCAGGAGATGTTGCGCCGCATCGTAGGCGACACCTGGCAGGTTTTCGCCTGCAATCATGTGATGGATGCCCTCACCACGCTGCATAACGAGCAGCCAGCCCTGATGCTGATGGATATCGAAATGCCGGAGATGAACGGCATGGATATGATTGCCCACATCAACCATACCAAGATGATGGTGGTAGCGATGACTGCTCACGACACAAGCATTCTGGAACAGCTTCTGAAAGCCGGCTTTGATGATTGCCTGTTCAAGCCATTCAGCATGGAGAAACTATCTGATATCCTGGGAATAGAGTCCCAGCCTCTACCGGATGCCCAATCTGAAACACCATTCCAGCCAGAGTTATCATCCCAGCAGAAATCCAACCCTCAACTGGATGCTCTCCTCGCTTTTGCCGGAGGCGATGAAGAGGCGGCGAAGGAGATTCTTGATACCGTGAAGCAGGAACTTGCCGCTCATCTCACGAATCTGAAAGAAGCCGTAGAAGAGGAATCCTTATCTACCGACCGCATAGGAAAGGCGGCACATAAGCTCCTCCCTATCGCCACCATGATGCAGATGGGATGCCTCGAAGAACTCAAGGCGCTGTCACCTGAATACATCGGCGAGATAGAAGAAGCCGAGATCAGAGAAAAACTGAAGGTTGTGATTACGACCTTATCTGCTGCGGTGTCAGACCTGTATGCTTCTTGAAATATCGGCAGAAGAAACTGACGTCGGCAAAATGAAACTCCCAGGCCATCTCCTTGATGCTTTGCGTAGTTCGCTTAAGATGCATCTTGAGTTGCAGAATCACGTATTGGTCGATGATGGTCTTGGGGGTATGCCCCGTCACCTGATTCACGATGTTGGTCAGATATTTCGAAGAGATATTCATCTTTTCGGCATAATAGTTCACATCTCTTGAAATCTTGTAATCCTTCTCCAGAAGCATCATAAACCGATTGAACAATTCTCTTACACGATACGACTTCACCTCATCACTCCGATATTGCGGATTGCGCTGAAGATACTCATGAAAACCGATGAAGAATGCCTTCAACTGGCACAATACCAACTGCGAGATACAGGTACATTCCGACTGGTCGAAATATACCTTCAATAAACCAAACATCCCATTGATGATGTTTGTCACCACAGGGGTATCCTGCCTACAGCGGTCTTCCCGCAAGGAAGAATACACCGTCTGCTCCAGCTGCAAGCTTGCTTCGCGAAGCAAGGAAGGATTATATTTCAGGATTTCGGCCTGGAAACTGTTCGCTGTTTGAGGGGATTTGCAATCCCCGTTTTCAGTTTCAGGGGATTTGCAATCCCCGTCAACCTTCAATTCTACTACATCATTCGGGAAGAGCGTAATCACCGCCCCCTCATAAAGTTCCCAATCCTTATAATTCACATTCAGCATAGCCTTTCCTTTCCGGCAAATCAATATTGCTCCGTAAGTCAATACTTGCGGACCCTCCTGCCATTCCTCCAAACCAGAGCGAAAAAGGCTTGCTTCCTGATAACTACTTAATTCTGATAATTCCATCTACACCTTTTATATATAGAGTTATTATATCTCTTTATTCCTATTTCGGTTGCAAAATTACACAAAATATGTGATATAAAAGAACTATTATTCCCAAATCGTCCATCCGCTGCGAAATATTTAAAGCGATTGTTCGCTCAAAACTCCGTACCTTTGCACCCGAAATTCAAAAAGCAATGATCAATGATTAAGAACATCTTATTTGTAAGCCTTCTGCTTGCAGGAGGAACCCATTGGGCTTCGGCTCAATCACAAACCACCGAAGGGGCGGCTGCTTCCTTGCCTGCCAGCAAGAAAGAAAACATGACCATCAGCCAACTCTTCCAGAAGGTGGAGGATAACAGCAAGAGCCTTCGCACTTCATTATCAGGAGTAGAAGCAGCCCATCTCGGCATCGAATCGGCTAAAAGCAAGAAACTGCCCGACCTTGATGCTTCCCTCTCATTCAGCTATATCGGCAATGCGCTGATTACCGACCGCGACTTCAGCAACGTTCACGGCTTGAAATCTCCACATTTCGGCAACAACTTCGCCTTCCAGGCACAGCAGGTGGTTTATGCCGGTGGAGCCATCAACGCAGGCATCAAACTCGCCGAACTCGGAAAGCAGCAGGCAGAGGTAGGCGTGAAACTCACCCGACAGCAGATTCGCTTCATCGCCCTGGGACAATATCTCGACCTCTATAAGATAGACAACCGCATCAAGGTGTATGAAAAGAACATCGAGTTAACCCGCCAGCTCATCGATGACATCAAGGAGAAACAGACGCACGGTATGGCGCTGAAGAACGACATCACCCGATACGAGCTCCAGATGGAAAGTCTCAAACTCGGTCTGACGGCGCTCCGAAACAACAGGAGCATCCTGAACCATCAGCTTTGCAATACCCTAGGAATGAACCAGGGAAACCTGAAGGAAGAAGGAAGCCAGATGAACCAGACAAGCCAGGAGATTCAGATTATCCCCGATGCCACAATCGCCGATAAGACCTACGGCAAGGAAGGCGAGGCTTACTGGCAGACAGCAGGCACCCTGAACTCCCCACTCCTGGAGCAGAGCAGTAACGCCATCCGCATCGCCGAACAGAAAGAAAAGATTGCCAAGAGCGACCTTCTTCCAAAGGTAGCTTTCGTTGCCGCAGACAACTTCGACGGACCTATCCTCTTCGAATTGCCACCTGTTGATAAGAACCTCAACGTCTGGTATGTGGGTGTAGGCGTGAAATACAGCCTCAGCTCTCTCTTCAAGAGCAACAAGCGCATCAAGCAGGCTGTCGTAGAGACCCGACAGGCAAAAGAGGCACATGCCGTTCAGGCAGAGCAGCTTAACAATAATGTGCAGGCTGCCTACGTGCAGTATCAGCAAACCTACGTAGAACTGGAAACGCAGCAAAAGAGCGTGGAACTGGCTCAGCAGAACTACGACGTGATGAATGCCCGCTATCTCAGCCAGTTGGCTCTGGTTACAGACATGGTGGATGCCTCCAACCTCAAGCTCAATGCCGAGCTCAGCGAGGTAGATGCCCGCATCAACATCGTCTATGCCTACTATCGCATGAAGTACGTGGCAGGAGAAATTTAATTTTAAAAACAGAATTAAGAGTTTTTATCGAAAACTATTATCAAGAGATTATGAGCAAGAAGATTATCAAGAGAATATATAATGTAGTGATTATCCTCCTTTTCCTGGGAGCTATCGGCTGGTGTTTCAGCCATTTCTATCATGGCAGCGATGTGGCTTACACAGATGATGCACAGGTAAACCGCCATATCACCCCTATCAATACCCGTGTACCGGGATTCATCAAGGAGATTCGTTTCAACGACTATCAGCACGTAAAGAAGGGCGATACCCTCGTCATCATCGAGGATGCAGAGTTCCGCCTGCATGTAGCTCAGGCAGAGGCAGGCTTGCGTGGCTCCAAGTCAAGTTCTTCGGTGGTAACCGCCAGCATGGGAACCACCAATACCAATGTGCAGACAGCGGCTGCCGGCATCGAGGAGGCTCGTGTGGATATGATGAATGCCAAGCAGGACTTCGACCGCTTTGCAGCCCTGATGAAGAAGGATGCGGTAACCCGTCAGCAATATGACAATGCTTATGCCCGCTATCTGGGAGCCAAGGCGCGTTATGAGCAGGCAAGCAGCCGCAAGGCAAGTGCAGCTTCTGTCCGCAATGTGCAGACCCAGCAGCTCGGCGGTTCCCGTGCCGGAGAGAGCGTGGCAGAGGCACAACTCAATCTGGCTCGCCTGAATCTTTCCTATACCGTAATCGTGGCAACCTGCGATGGCGTGATGGGAAGAAAGGATATTCACGAAGGCCAGTTGGTACAGCCTGGTCAGATGCTCGCCCGCATCGTGGATGACAACGATGTATGGGTGGTAGCCAACTATCGTGAGACTCAGATGGATGGCATCACCGTGGGCAAGACTGTAGATTTCACCGCCGATGCCATCCCAGGTGTAGTATTCCATGGCAAGGTAGAAGCCCTTTCTGCCGCAGCCGGCAATGCCTATTCCATGATTCCTGTGGATAATGCCACAGGCAACTTCGTAAAGGTAGAGCAGCGCGTGCCTGTTCGCATCGCCCTTACCAAGGACAATGACCCGAAACAGATAGCCCTGCTCCGTGCCGGACTAAACGTAGAAACCAAGGTTCGCATTAATAAATAAATTGAATTTGCAAAGATTGCTCCACACGCCCTGAAAGGGCAAAAGCATAAAATATAATCAAAAATTATAAATTATAAAAAATGCCAGGACCTCCAATGCTTCAGGGACCCTTCCGGGTTCCATCGTTCAATGGATATATTCCTCGCCGGTTACAGCCATGGATTTATCTCCTCTTCGCCTTCATCTTCCTGATGTCGGGCGGAATCTATGGAGGAGCCATGAGCCAGGTGATGGGCGAGTACAGTTTGATGAGAGAAGACGTGCTCATGATCATCATGTTCAATGTGGTGGGCGTGGCGATGCCATTCCCCTTCCTCTTCAAGATGAAGTTCCACTTTACCAACCGCCAGCTCCTGCTGAATGCGGCACTGGTAGTGGCAACCTGCAATTTCCTCATCATGTGGACCGACTCGGTGCCCCTGATGTGCATCCTCGCTTACATCGCAGGCTTCTTCAAACTCTGCGGAACCTTCGAATGTATGAGCACCATCCAGTTGTGGATGACCTCCAAGCGCGATTTCACCATCTTCTTCCCCCTGCTCTACTGCATCGTTTTGGGAAATATGTTCCTCTCGCCTTGGATTACCGAACATCTGATTTACATCTATCAGGATTGGCGCATCATCAACTGGGCGATGACGGGAGCCCTGCTTCTGGTGGCACTCATCGTGTATGTCACCACCCACGACTTCCGCTTCATGAAACCCCTGCCCTTCATCAGTATCGATTATCTGGGCTGCATCCTGTGGTCGGCATGGATGCTGGAGTTCATCTTCTTCTTCACCTACGGCGAACACTACAACTGGCTCGATTCGAAGATCATGCAGATGGATGTATTGCTCTTTATATTTACCGGATATTTCTGCATCCAGCGAATGCTCCACATCCGTCACCCTTACATCGCTCCGGCGGCATGGAAGTATAAGCGACTCATCCCGCTGCTTATCCTTTTTGCATTCGTAGAGTTTATGGGCAGTACGCCTAAAGTGCTGCAAACCGCCTTTACGGGTGGCGTGCTGCATTTCGGCGCCATCACAACCAATGTGCTCAACTTTGTGGAATGGACAGGTGCCATCGCCGGTTGCCTCTTCTGTCTCTTCTGGTGCAAGGTGCTCTGTCAGAAATACACCCGTCTGCTCACGATAGGTGTGGCAACGATGGTATGTTATCCCGTGATGATGTATTTCCTCATCGATCCGGGTCTCAACATCGAGGCACTCTATCTGCCTTGCTTCCTACGGAACTTCGGCAACGCCATCTTCTTCTGCATGCTCACCGTGTATCTGGAAGAACTGATGCCGTTCCAGCACTTCTTCATGGGATTGACGATGGCAGGCATCATCCGCAACGGTCCGATGTCAGCGATGTGTTCAGGTCTGTACAGTTTCGGACTCCGTTATCAGATGGCAGACAACATGTCGCGCGGCTTGCCCTACGATGCCACCAATCTTCTGATGCTCAGCATCCGGAATCTCTATGGCATCACCTGTCTCATCGGCATTGCCGTGCTGATTATCTTCCTGCTCTGGGATGTACAGCCCGTGAGAAGTACCCTGAAGAAGATGCCTTCCTGGAACTTTGTGGGAAAGAGAATGAAGAAAAAGAAAGGATTTGCGAAATAAAACCTATTATCATTACGGCTGTCAGTTTCTTATAAACTGGCTGCCGTTTTTGCTATTCAGCTACCCAAAACAACCAGAATAAAAGAAAAAGCCCGAAGAATCTTTGCTTTTCCAAACTTTATCCGTACCTTTGCAGTATGAAAACATTATTAGACGTTCATACACATACAATAGCATCCGGTCATGCCTACAGCAGTTTGCAGGAAATGACCTTGGCTGCAAAAGAAAAGGGGTTGGAAATACTGGGAATCACAGAGCACGGACCACATATCCCAGGCACCTGTGATCCCATCTATTTCAGAAACCTGCATTGCGTTCCCCGTCAGCTCTATGGAATCAAGCTGATGCTGGGAGCGGAACTCAACATCCTCAATACTCAGGGCGATATTGACCTCGATGAGGATTACTGGCGCATGCTTGATATCCGAATCGCCGGCATCCATAGCCTTTGCTGGCAGGGAGGAACCAAGGAAGAGAACACGCAGGGAGTCATCAACGCCATGCGCAATCCATTCGTGCAGATTATCTCCCATCCTGGAGATGGAACGGCTGAACTGGATTTCGAGGCTCTGATGAAGGTTTCCAAGGAGACGCATACCTTGCTCGAAATCAACAATCACTCCATGGCTCCCATCCGCCACAAGACGGTGGCAGCTCCTAATAACCTGGAACTGCTGGAACTTGCCAAGAAGTACGAGACCCCTGTCATCTTTGGAAGTGATGCCCACTTCTCTACCATGATTGCCGACTACAGCAACATCATGCCGCTGGTAGAGAAAGCAGAGTTCCCTAACGAGCTGGTTCTCAACTATCAGCCGGAGAAGTTCATGGCCTATCTCAAGCCTACCCCTGAGAAATAGGAAAAATTCGTTTCACATATCATTTGCACTACTATGATTATAGAAGAAATTATCAAGTATAACGAGGAATTCGTAGCCAGCAAGGGCTACGAGAAATATCTTACGAGCAAATACCCAGACAAGAAGCTTGCCATCCTTTCCTGTATGGATACCCGCCTGACAGAGCTTCTGCCGGCAGCATTGGGATTGAAGAATGGAGATGCCAAGCTCATCAAGAATGCCGGTGGACTGGTTATCAGTCCATTCGATTCCGCCATGCGCAGCCTCCTGGTTGCCATTTACGAACTGGGTGTAGAGGAAACCATGGTTATCGCCCACTCCAACTGCGGTGCCTGCCACATGAACGGACAGCAGATGAAGGAATTGATGCTCAAGCGCGGCATCCATCAGGATGTCATCGACATCATCGGACTTTGCGGCATCGACTTAGACCATTGGCTGGAGGGATTCCACGACACAGAGGATTCTGTAAGAAATACGATTAATACCATCCGTACTCACCCTCTTGTACCAAAGGATGTCAGTCTGCATGGTTATATCATCGATTCCCAAACGGGTAAGCTCACAGAAGTAAAATAGAACTACATAATAATAATGAGAACATCAGCCGGTGATGAAGAAGAAAAAAAAAGATTGTTTTCAATGCTTGATGAACGCCAACCCCATCTGCATCGCCTTTTTCACCATATTTGCCACATTGCTGGCTTGCAGTTTGCTCATCAAGTTGTGGCGGTGAAATTCTACGGTATTGTTGCTGATGTTCAACTCCCGGGCAATGGTATTGGTCGAATGTCCCTCGGCTATGTGCTCCAAGACTTCGAGTTCTCTATTAGAGAGATTGACTTGCTCGACATTCTGCTGATTGATCAGTCTGAAAAACTGTTGACTATAATACCCCTTTCCTTCTTCTATCTTGTGCAGAGCAGTAAGAAGTTCCTGCGGGTCATCACCTTTCAAAACTATGGCATCTACATCCTCGTCCATCAGCTGACGTATCGTCCAGATTTCTTCGTGCATCGTATAGACAATGATCTTGGTCTTGGGATGCTTATGGTGAAGCTGCTTGACAAGCAGCAGACCATTCTCATTACTCAGTTCCAAGTCGATGATAGCGGTATCGATATTCTCCCTGTTGATGATATCCCTGGCAGATAGGAGGCTAGAGGCGGTCTGTACATTTTTATAGATACCATCTTGCAGGATGAGTGCCCTCAATCCAACCAAGACGACAGGATGATCATCTACAATAAGGATGCTTTTGCTTTTTTCCATGATGATACATTTTTAAGCGTAATTTTTCGCAAGCCTTTGCTCGCAGATTATAGTTGAAACTTGAGTTCTACCAGATACTCTTCTCCATCATTTCTTATATCGAGTTCTGCCTGCAGAGCATCAGCTCTCATCTTCAGGGTATCTTTGCCGATTCCTGGCTTGTCCTGGCTGATAGGGTGAAGTGGTGACAGATCGTTGATGATGGATATGCTCCCCTGCTTTCCACAGGTATCCAGCGTGACGCTTATCATCTTGCTGTATCCATATTTGATGGCATTGGATACACATTCCTGGATGATGCGGTAGATTTCTATCGCCTTGCCGTCCGGGAGATTCTGCGCATTGAAAGAGGTACTGATGAATGGCTTGACGATGGTTCCGTTTTCGGCTGTTACCGATTGACAGAAGCTTACTATCAGCTCCGCAAGCGAAGTGTTGTCAAACCTAGGTGGTATCAGCTCATGTGAAAGACGGCGTACATCATGTCCAACGTTTTTAAGCAATCTTTCTGCTTCCTCCTTATTGGTCTGCATCATGATATTCACCGCCAGAATATCGTTGCATACTCCATCATGCAATTCCTTGGCCAGACGCTTGCGCTCATTCTCCACACCATTGATATAGGATGTCTTTTCCGACAATTCGGCTCTCTGCCTGTCGAGTTTCCTGCGGTATAGGATGACAAGAATGGCTATCAACAATATGATGAGTGCCAGGATGAGCCATAAGATACGGATATAGAGCAAGCTCTGTTCGTGGTTCATCTTTTCTATCAGCATTTCTTTCTCCAAGGTCTTGTACTTGATGTTGAACTCACTCAACTGCTTGTCGATGTCACTCTGCTTGAGAGAGTCACTTTTCATGTATGCCTTTTGCATTGCCTGGTATGCCTGAGTGTATTTACCCATATTGTAGAGGCATCTAGCCTGGGTGGCGAGAAGCTTATCTTTAGGCATCGGCAGATTGGTACCCGCCAACCTGCCGATGCTGTCCAGAAGTAGCCATTGCTCAGCGTATTTCTTCTGTTGCCCCAGCAAGTCGGCCTTGATTTCCAATATTCCTAGCACCCCATTGCTCGTAGGTGCCAGATTGCGGCAGGCTTCATTGACGTATGTGAGATAGAAGGCGACAGAATCAGCCTTACCCAGTTGCAAGTACGACTTGAGCAACGGAGAAAGGTATTTGAGGGTCAACACATTATAATTGGCCTGCTTTACCATATTCCACATCGAAGTAAGGCTATTGACGCTTTTCCGGTAATTTCCCTGTCGCATCAGGATAGCACCTTTATTGGCATGGGCAGACAGACGCTCTATGGTATCGTTGATAGCGATAGCTTTAGATTCAGCCTTGTCGGAGTACTCTATGGCTTCCCTGAATCTCTTCTGTTCGTTGAAAAGCACGGAGATACAATTATAGAGATAAATTTCATATTCCGCATTTTCACTTTTGATGGCTTTCTGGATACCCTTCTTATAATAGATGAGCGAGGAATCCAGTTCTCCGATTCTGCGATAGCAGATGCCCATTGCTCCACACATGGCAAGCATGCCATCGTAATCTTCAATCTTCTCGGCAAACGGGATGCCTTTCTTTCCTATTTCTATGGCTTCTCTCATCTTTCCAAGATCTGTATATGCGGTCAGCTTCTCGCTGGTAAGCCAACTGCGGGTAGTGTCGGCACAGTTCATATTGAGTGCGCTGTCTATCAGAAGGATGGCCTGTTTCTTATCACCATCAGAATTATAGTTGACGGCTTCCAGAAACAAGGAATATGCTCGTTTCTCGTCTTTGCAGTTGTCACATTGACAAGCGGCAAGGAAAGCGATGGATGATAACAGAAGGAAAATATATGTGAATATGGCTTGTTGCCTGTGATATATTGTTTGCTTCATTTGCTATTATATTTACGTTATTTGCAATTACTATCATAAACGATTGTCCGTGCAAAGATATGAAAAATAATCGGAAGAGACATTTTTTCTATTGTTAAAAAAGGTGGCGGCTGTTGTTTTTCCGCCCATGCGTCACTTTACCTACGGAAAACCATAGGCTATATGCTGTGGTATTCCGTAGAAATGATTTTAAATATCCTTTTTTTACTGTCGTTTGAAGCTTTGTATGGTAATTGTCGCTATCTTTGCATTCAGTCATTCTCTTGTTATACTTAGCATCCCTAAGTAAACGGCGAAATGTAGTAGTAAATAATCAAATAATAAATGTCTAACTTAAATTTTAAGGATTATGCGTAATATTGGTGAAGAAATCTTGTGGGATATCGTGCGTGTTATCAAATGGATAGCCATGCGTGTGCTGCGCCTCTTTGGCAAGTTATTCTCTTTTGCATGGGACAAGGCAAAGGAGAAACAGGAAATGAAGAAAATGGAAGAAAGGGAGCAGGGCTTATGAAATACGTAAAACTATTGTTAGTATTCGCCTTCGCATTGCTTTCTATGGCTGGCTTTGCTGAGAAAGGCGATATGTGGGAGGTGAAAGATGCCGACCTGACGGTGTGGGATTCGCCTAATTATCTTACGAAGTTGGGCATGATGCATCAGGGTGATACTTTTGAGGAGGAAGGTATGGATGGCGACATGATCAGATTCCTCTACAAGGGCAAAACGGCTTATGTGGCTTCTTACTGCTGCCAACGATTTGAGCCGGAACCGGATTCTGATGTTGATGTAGAAGAAGAAATGCCTGCAGCTGCCACACAGCAGGATGTCAAGGAAGACGCCAAGAATGAAAAGACGGAACTGACTGCCGTTGCCCAACAGAAAGGGAAACAAGCCTCTAATGCAGATGCCAAGAAAGAGGATATGCAAGCACCAGCAGGAACTCAGCAAAGCGCCGAAAAGGAAGAAACTGGAGTATTAATGAGCATAGCATTGCTGCTCCTGTCACTTGTTGGAGGCGCCCTCGGTCTTATCGCCATTGTGTTTACTTTCTTTTATGTTTTCAGATACCAGAAATTGGCTAAGTGGATGAATGGGAAATGTGGCACGGAAGTGATACCTTACAAACGATTCAACAAGTTGCTCCTCGTTCCCGTACTGGCGGCACTAGCAACTGTTGTGATTACCATATTATTTGGATATCTGGCAACGCTGGCAGAACAGGACAGCACCTCGCAGATATTCCTATCATTGACAGGTGTAGCACTTACCATAGCAACCCCCGTTCTGTGTCTTTGGTACAGATATAAGAAAGACAAGGAACAATATGGCAAGAAGGCAGCAAGCTGGATGATGCTCTATTCTTTTCTCAGTATAGTGGCAATATATCTGATTTGTGTTGTAATAGCCTATATTATTGTGGGAATTGTTGCTGTACTGATTTTTGCCCTGATTGTAAGCCTGGCATTCCCTACAAGATACTATGTTGTCCGCAGGTGGTAGCAGACCTGATTTCAATGACAGCTATATGTTATACCACCATTTGACAATGTTATAACTATACTTTAAGCAATACGTACAGAAAAAGGAAAAAGCTTTGAAAACAAGATTGTTTTCAAAGCTTTTTCCTTTTTTCTTGCATCATTCAGATAAAAGCCGTATATTACCATGCCTCCAGCTTATCAGCAATCTCAGGCATCTTATCCTTGCTGAATACAGGATTCTTTCCTTCCTTTTTCTGCTGACGATAATCTTGCAGCAGGAAGACGGCTTGGCGGGAAAGCAGAACAATAGCCACCAGATTACAGAGCGTGAGAAGAGCCATCGTGATATCGGCAAAGCTCCATGCGAAATCCAGCGATACTACAGCTCCTACCATCACCATCGCTGCCACAGCAAGGCGATAGATAAATACGCCCAACTTGGAATCCCTGATATATCTCACATTGGTCTCGCCATAATAATAGTTGCCGATGATGCTACTAAAGGCAAAGAGCCAGATCATCACAGCCACAAATGGATTGCCGATACTTCCGATTTCGTGGGTCAAGGCATCCTGCGTCAGCTGGATACCATTGGATGCGGTAACATCTACCCCACTCACAAGGATGATGAAGGCGGTGCAGGAACATACCACCAAGGTATCTGTAAAAACACCCAAAGCCTGAATCAAACCTTGCTTCACCGGATGACTTACCGTAGCCACAGCTGCTGCATTAGGTGCACTACCCTCACCAGCCTCGTTACTGAACAAACCTCGCTTGATGCCCTGTATCACCGTAACACCCAGCACTCCGCCGGCAGCCTGATTGAATCCGAAGGCATTCTCCACAATGGCAAGCAACACTTTAGGCAGACTGGCAATATTCCAAACCACTACTCCTACAGCTATCAGAAGATAGACGACAGCCATCACAGGAACCACGGTAGAAGAGAACTTAGCCACTCGCTGGATACCACCGAAGATGATGAGAAGGGTAAGCGCAGTAAGCACAATTCCCATGGTAGCTGGTTCTATACCAAACGCTTTCTGCCAAGCCAGACAGATGGTATTGCTCTGAACAGAATTATAGGCAAAGCCAAAGGTGATGATCATCAGGACGGCAAAGAGAATACCCATCCATCCCTTTCCCAATCCATACTTCATATAATAGGCAGGTCCACCAAAGAAGGATGTCTTGCCCTTACGCTTATAAAGTTGGGCAAGAGTTGATTCGATGAAAGCCGATGCTGAACCCAGTAAAGCCAGCACCCACATCCAGAACACGGCTCCCGGTCCACCGATGCTGATTGCAGTAGCTACGCCTGCAAGATTACCCGTACCGATACGGCTGGCCAATGCCACCACGAAAGCCTGGAAGGAAGAGATATGTTTCATCTCGCCATCCACCTTTACCTCCATCGACAGTTC